>ERZ1036420.441-NODE-441-length-27239-cov-4.413920_pt1 | contig 27239 bp, 17 predicted proteins | sample MGYA00514220_ERZ1036420 | MGnify/ENA primary metagenome ERZ1036420 (study PRJEB33795, sample SAMN09464938) | human gut metagenome | host: Homo sapiens | place: USA: Stanford, California | collected 2016-10 | study: EMG produced TPA metagenomics assembly of the...
CTTGGTGTATAGAAACAGGTTTTTATAGTTATGCGCCTCATCGACGAACAGGCGGTCCACACCCAACTGCTCGAATGTTACCACATCGTCCTTGCGGCTCTCGGCCTGCAATTTCTCCAGCCGGGCTTCCAGGGACTTCTTGGTGCGTTCCAACTGCTTGACCGTGAAACGCTCACCGCCGCTGTACTTCACCTCGGCAATGCCCTCGGTGATCTCGTCGATCTGCTCCTGAAGGAGCCGTTCCTGACGCTCTCGGCTGATGGGGATTTTCTCAAACTGGCTGTGTCCCATGATGATGGCGTCATAATCGCCGGTGGCAATGCGGGCGCAGAACTTTTTGCGGTTATGGGTCTCAAAGTCCTTTTTGGTGGTGACAAGAATGTTGGCGGAAGGATAGAGCCGCAGAAACTCCGACGCCCATTGTTCGGTCAGATGGTTCGGCACCACAAAGAGGGATTTCTGACACAAGCCCAGGCGCTTACTCTCCATGGCGGCAGCCACCATTTCAAAGGTTTTGCCAGCGCCTACCTCGTGTGCCAGCAGCGTATTGCCGCCGTACAGCACATGAGCGATAGCGTTTTTCTGGTGTTCCCGCAAGGTGATGGCCGGGTTCATACCACCGAAAGTAATGTGTCCGCCGTCGTATTCACGGGGACGGGTGGAGTTCATTTCCTCATTGTACTGGCGGACCAGAGCTTGGCGGCGGTCCGGGTCTTTCCAAATCCAGTCTTTGAAAGCGTCCCGGATCGCTTGCTGCTTTTGGGCGGCCAGGGTGGTCTCTTTGGCATTCAACACCCGGCGCTCTTTGCCGTCTGCATCCTCTATGGTGTCGTAGATACGGACATCCCGCAGGTTCAGGCTGTCCTCCAGAATCTTGTAGGCATTGGCACGGCTGGTTCCGTAGGTGGTATAGGCTGCCACATTGTTCTGGCTTACAGAGCTTTTGCCGGTGATCTGCCACTCAGCGGTGAAAGAAGAATAGTTGACCTCGATATTGCGCTGGAGATAAAACGGCGTGTCGAAGGTCTCATACATAAACTGCTGGATGTACTCTTTGTCGATCCAGGTAGCGCCCAGGCGCACCTCAATCTCCGACGCATCCAGGTCTTTGGGCTGGGCAGCGGTAAGGGCCTCCACATTGACTGCAAAGGAAGGGTCCTGCTGTGCGGCCCGCTGTGCCTGACGCAGCTTGCGCCGCACATTGCCGGACAGGTATTCGTCGGCTGTTACATAATGGGGAGTGCCGTCTTTCTCCAACTGCCCAGGTACACGGAAGATCACGCCTTTTAGCTCGGCGGCCAGTTCGTCGCCGGTCTTGCCGGTCAACTCCGCCATATACGCCATATCGACAAAGGCTTTTTCGGAAATTGATACGGCCAGAGCTTCACTTGCGGTATCCACAGTGTCCACCGCCTTGTGGGGCTTGATGGTGCGCTTGGTGAACATATCCGCCTTGCGCTCCAGCTTGCCGTCCTCGTCAATGACTTCCAGCGCGCAGAGCAGATAGTAGCTGGAATCATCAGCAAAGGCCAGCCGGTTCGCCCGGTCATTGATAAGACCATATTTTGCAGAGAAGCTGTCATAGAGCCGGTTCAGTTCGGCCTGTTTGTCCTGGATGGCGCTGTCCGGTGTGGCGGCGTCCATTTGCAGATCAATGAGCTGCTGGACACATTCTCGCAGACCCACCAGTCCTTTCACACGGGCTTCGGCGGTGGCATTCAGGTCAGGCCGTACCATACAGCTGTTTTCACGGTAATACACATCGCCGTCCACAACGGTGTAGGAGTAATTTTTCACATTGGGGTCAGCAGGGATAGAAGTGTCGATGGCTTCGCCCTCGCCCAGCTCCGGCAGCTCGGCCTCCTGGTAGGTGCCGCGAATGTACTTCACGGCATCATGCAGCTGATCGGCAAGCTCCAGCCCCTCGATGGGGTTCACGGTGTAGTCCATGCCGTGGGCGGTGCTTTCCGGTTCCTGTCGGCCCAGCACCATTTCCGGGTGGTCCAGGAAATAGCGGTTGATGGCAAAGCCGTCCTCGGTCTGCCCGGTCTGCGTCCACTCCGGCACGATGTCCAACGGACGGTCACGCTTTTGCAGGAAGATGATGTCCGAAACGACCTCGGCACCTGCGTTCTTTTTGAAAGCGTCATTGGGCAGACGGATGGCCCCCAGCAGTTCGGCGCGCTGAGCAAGATACCGGCGCACGGTGGAATCCTTGGCGTCCATCGTGTAGCGGCTGGTGACAAAGGCCACCACGCCACCGGGACGAACCTGATCCAGAGCCTTGGCGAAAAAGTAGTTGTGAATGCTGAAATTCAGCTTGTCATAGGCTTTATCCCGAACCTGATACTGGCCAAACGGTACATTACCCACCGCCAGATCGTAGAAATCCCGCCTGTCGGTGGTCTCAAACCCTGCCACGGTGATGTCGGCCTTGGGGTAGAGCTGCTGGGCAATACGCCCGCTGATGGAATCCAGCTCCACGCCGTAAAGACGGCTGTTTCGCATTTCCTCCGGCAGCATACCGAAGAAATTGCCTACACCACAGGACGGCTCCAGGATGTTGCCGGTCTCAAATCCCATGCGGCCCACAGCCTCGTAAATCGCTTTGATGACCGTAGGGCTGGTGTAGTGCGCGTTGAGGGTGGAACCTCTGGCAGCAGCGTATTCCTCCGGGGTCAGCAGTTCCTTCAGCTGGGCATATTCCTTGCTCCAGCTTTCCTTGTCGGGGTCAAAGGCATCGGCAAGGCCGCCCCAGCCCACATACCGAGAAAGGATTTTCTGCTGTTCCGGCGTTGCCTGCTCGGTGGTTTCCTCCAGGTATTTCAGCAGCTTGATTGCCTCGACATTGGCCTGGAACTTAGCCTTGGGGCCGCCTTCGCCCAGGTGATCGTCAGTGATACGGAAATTCTCGGCGGTGCGACGCAGATTGGCCTTGTATTCCTCATAGGAGGCTTCCTCGGCAGCTTTGACATTGGGGAAGGTCTGCCACTCGCCGTTTACCTGAATGGAAACGGGGTGTTCGTCCAGTACCTCATCCAGAGTCTTTTCCGGCTCGACAGCAGGCGTGGGCGGCTCCGGCTCATTGGTTCGCAGGGTCTGAACAACCACATCATAGGGCAGATTGTTCTTATCGCCCGGATAGACAGCCACAGTCTCGGCTTGGAAGGCCGGGGTTTCGGCAGCCGGTTCGGGGCGTTCCTGCTCAAAACCGTCCAACTGACGGGCATACATCCCGCGCAGCAAAGGCGCAACCTCGCTCCACTGGAAGAACAGCATGGCCAGACGCTTTTCATCTGCATCCAGCACTTCCAGCTCGATACCTTCCGGCATCGTGCGGTAATCGGCGGTCTCGCCGGTCTCCAGCTCCATCGTTTCCACGATGTTGGGATAGGCCCGGCTCAGCCACAAGGCTACCTCCTGGTTACTCTTGCCGTTGCGAAGAAGCTCGGAAAGCTCCGCCTTGTCCGCCTCACCAATCAGGCCATGGGCCAGCACATCCCGAAGGTCCTGGTCCACCGTATCCAGATTTGCAGGCAGGAATTCGGTATAGAAGTCGTTGCGGTTATCCTCCCGCAAAAGCTGCTCAAACCGTTCCCGGCTCTCAGCCCGGTAGATGGGATAGCTCATGCCGGTGGGCAGCAGCTGCACCGTGTCATCCCGCAGCTCTGTGATCTGATGGGGCCGGTCATCCAGATAGACAATATCACCCACATTGTAAGGAGGAACCGCTGGATCGTAGGAGGTTCGCTCCCGGAGTGTGCCACGAGCCGCAGCGTATTCCTCATCTGAAACCAGAACACGCAAATTATGGGGAGAAGGCTGTTCCGGCTCATCTGCCGGGACGCTCTCTCTGGATATGGCCTCCACATCCGCCATAACACGCTGGATGAATGGGTCATTATCCAGTTTTTCCTCATCCACCAGTTCACCATTCACAATGCCGCGCTCGGCCAAAGCCTCCCGAATGGCGATGGGGTCGATGTTGTCGAACCGGTCCTGTTCCGCTTCGGTGTAGAACCGGTCCTCCTTGATAAGCTGAGCGATCCGGCGCTGTACCTTGGGCCAGGGCAGCACCGTTCCTTCGGGGCTTTCCGGGCGAACCGAAAACGGGGTTTTGCCATCGCCGCCGTCAAACTCATGGGCCAGCCATGCAGCGGTATCTTTTTCCCGCCCATGTTTCTCCATGTAACGGACAACGGCGTGTTTACTTTCGATTTTGCCGTTCCAGTCCTGGATAGCCTTGTCGATGTCATTGTCCGTGAGAGGGTGCAGCAGCTCATGGAGCTTGGGATAGGTCTCGTCGATGATTTCTCGATGAAGGCGCTGGCGGAACTCCGGTGTGTCGGAATAGAGGCGGAGCAGCTCCATGTTGCCAGATCCCAGGACAGCACGGCGAATAGCGGCATTGCCCTCGATCACGGCGTTCTCATGGTCACTGTGACCGCAGGCATTGCGATATGGCACATCTTCCATAACAGCGGCAAGTACAATGGGCTTGTATTGCTCATGCAGTTCTCGAATCGTAGGGGCTGCGGCTGCTTCGGTCTCCTGAAATACTCTGGTCCCGTCTGCGCCAAACTCCGCTTCCTGGGCATTGATGTGCTGTTCCGCCTCATGGTCGATAGAGGGCATGGAATACTCCTGCCGCTCCCTGCCGCCCTTCGGGACAGCGGAAATGGTCACATCATGCTTATCCCGCAGCTGTTCCACAACCTGCTCCAGCCGGTTTGCCGGAAAGCCGCACATTTCCACACGGCCACCGCCGGGGATAGCGCGGGTCGTGAGATTGAGGTCCAGTTCCGCAGCAGCAGTTTTGGCGTCCTCACCGTACAGCTCAAAAAAATCCCCCATTTGGTAGAGGATTATATCATCCGGGTGGCGCTCCTTGACGCCGTTGTATTCCCACACAGCCGGGTCCGGCTGCTGGGCTTGCAGGGCATCTTCTTCCGCCAGGGCCTTTTCTGCCTGGATTTTGTCATACTCCGCCTGTTCCTGTTCTGTGAGATAGCGTCCCTTCTGGATCAGGTCGGTAATCCGTTTGGCGACTTTCTCCCAGGTGAAATGCACATCCGGGCAGCCGTCTTTTTTGTAGTGCAGACCTTTTCCGTCGTGGCTTTCATCGCTTTTCATTGCACCGGACAGGGCATGGGAGTGACCGCCAATACCATACTTATGTTTGAGAAAATCCACCTTTTCCTTATCCGTATGGGGTTCCTGGAAAAAGGTGAAAACTCGGCCCTTACCGCCCTCAAATCCGCTGCCTCTGGTCATGGCGGCGTCGATCTCGTCCTCAGAGATAAACTGCTTGACCGAAGGTACTTCCGTCAACTGAGAGGTAAAGGTGGTGCGAGGCAAGGACAGATCTTGCAGGTTCTCCCAAATTTCTTTGGGTTTATGGTAGTGGAAGCGCAGCAAATCCCGATCCTGCTGGTAGGCCGTCCAGAAGGCAGCATATTCTTCCGCAAGGTTCTGGCGAAACTCCGGGCTTTTCAGCTGTTCGGTGAGCCATGCAGATTCCTCCGGGAAACCGCGCCCCGGATTGTTGGAAAGGATGGGCAGATACCCAGCTTCTCTGGCTTCCTCGCTGAAATCGTGGTACAGATTCCAGAACTTTTCCGCGAGGAGGGAGCGTTCATAGCCCGCAGCCTCAGCCAGCTCCACATTGGTGGCAAACTGGCCGTCCTGCAAAAGCTGGCCGATACGCTCAGCGGCACTCTCCCAGGAAATGACCTGGGCGGACTTATCGTAACGGGCAGTTTTGCCGTGGGAAAGATGGATTCCATCCTCGGCATACCATGCAGTGATGCTGCCAATCCCGTTGCCGCCATGGTACAGGGTTTTCAGGGTGTCTGCGATCTCGGTGGTGGACTTCTGCTCCTCAAAGGCCGCGACAATGCGCTCTCTCTGGCGATAGGTGTTGCCGCCCAGCCGCAGCACATGGTCGATGTCAGCCTGGGCAAAAGAAAAAGCAGAGGATGTTTTCACATTCTCTGCTTCATCTATGATTCTGATTTGTTCTGCTTCGGAGAGGAAGAAACTCAGCTGTGAATAAGCTCCGCCATCAGAATCTCCTCGGCCTGTGCTTTGCAGGTGTTCATCAGGCCCACCCAGCGCATCGGGTCGCTGGCTTTCAGCTGCTCCGTCGCGCCCGCGTCTTTCGCCAGCTGGGGCATCATCTGCTCCAGACGGCTCTGCGCTGTCTCGTCGATCTCGATGAGGTGCGGGTACAGCTTCTCGGTCAGCAGCAGCTGATTGTAAATCAGGGGCCGGTGTTCCTTCAGGTACGCTTTCCGCATCCTGCCGTACTTGCCCAGGGGCTTCTCCGGCTGTTCGGTCAGCTTCAGGTCGGGAATCTGATAATCTCCGTTCATCGTGTAAGTCAGGCTGTTCTCCATGTGTAACGCTCCTTTCCGCGAGTTGCTCGCGCTCATAGATCTGGATGGTGACGCCGATCTGCCGCAAAACCTGCTGGTTAATCTGGCTGACCGCCGCGCCCAACGCCCCAACCGTGGCCGGGGTATTGAAATCGAAAATCGGCATGAAGTCCTCATGCTGGAAATATTGTTCCGTATCCAGCCCACAGCGAGACATCAGGGCATAGGCGATACTGACGGTGGCGGCGGACTTAAATTGGACTTCGATGTTGTAATCATCGTACTCCGCCAGGAACGAACCGTCAACGATATAGCGGAAATCTCTCTGATGATCGTCCCAATACTCACTCGCCAGCTTTCCGGCTACATCCGTGAGCTGCTGGGCGAGATTGTCACCGGCAACGCCGTAGTTTTGCTCCAGCATGGCCGACACAGGCCCAATGTGCTGTTCTTCCAGCTGCCACAACCAGGGTGTACGGGAATGTTCACGGGTGCCGGTATCGGAAATATCGAACACATAGCGCAGGCGAAGCTTGTCGCCGGAATCGTCCACCAGGGCAATACCCTTGGAGCCACGGCGCACATACCGTCCCATTTTTTCATTCCACAGGTCATACTCGGCGCAGGCGGTGGCATCCGGGCGCTGGGCGTAAATCATCATTTGCTCGTGGAATGGGTATTTATAAAGGCGGGCGGCGGTGGTGAGAAAAGCCGTCCACTCCTTCCAGCTGCCTACAAGCTGGGTCGATACCTGTTCGGCCATCTGCCGGTAAAATTCAGCTTTGGATGGCATGGTTTTCTGTCCTCCCTTCATGTTGAATAGAAATGGGACGGCATATCAGGCCGTCCCATCAGGTCTTTATGTGTGTTTTTTACTCGTCGAAATCTGGGTACAGCTCCAGTTCGGCAAACTCGGTGTCGTTCATAGCTTGGAGTTTACCCAGGGCGCTGTCCGTCAGTTCCCGCAGCTCGGCTTCCTCCGGCGAAAGCTCACCGCGCATCTCCGTCAGAGCGTCGATCAGCCCGGTGCGGCTGCCGGTGTTGTAGATGCAAAGAAGGTTCGTTTCCTCAAAGGTGAAGTTGTTCATATCAAAGCTCCCTTTCCGCGCTCTTTTTTTGCGCTGTCTTTTTGTGTTCCGTCTTGGGCTGGCTTTTCAGCTGCTCCATTACGGACTTTTTCTTTTCCCGTTCCTCTCGATGGACGGCTGCTGCCAAGTCCATAAGAGAAATGGGCTGACCACTGCGGGCCTGTTGTTCCAGCTGGGCCACTGTCGGCTCCTTTGGGCCGTTATTGATGATACCGTCGATCATGCCGTAATCATCTTCCACCGTCATTTCCGCATTTCTCAGCGAATTTTCCGGCAAGAAACCTTGCACCTGGGTGAAACCAACACTGTCGCAGTAATGACAGGATACCTGACCATTCTGCTTGATGGCAACGATGTCACTGACGCTCATAGACGGGCTGTGAAAATCCACCGGCTTTTGCAGATTGAACTGCTCATACAGCCTTTCCAGCTGCTCCATAGTGCTGCCGGAACCGTCCAGAGGGGCGGTATAGATAAGGTCATAGTTACTCCGCTCTACGGACAGATTGTGCGATTGCAGCCAATCCAGATTCATAAAACGCACATTCTGCGGGTCATCCTTGCTCACCTGATAAATAGCAAAACAATTTCCCTCATGGGAAAGAAACGCCTGTTCCCGTTCCAACTGCCGATCCTGTCGTTCCAAAACTTTTTCGTGAAAGTCCGGGCTTTGCTCCCATTCCTCGCGGGACACAGCAAAGATACCGTCATGGGCGTCCAGGTCGGCAGTGTCAAAGGCCATTTCCGGGTTTTCACCCTCCTGGACGATATAAACGGTCAGGTCTCGCTCCATCAGCTCATAGGCTCGCTCTTTGGAGAGGGGCAGAAGGTCACCGTCCAGGTAGCCGCATTTCTCCAGATCATCCTGAGTCAGTGCCGGGTCCGGCATGGGATACTCGTCCAACGCCTGCTCCTGGGCATCCGGCAGCTGGGTGGCGGCAGCTTCTGTGGTCTGCTGGCTGACCTGTTCCTGCATCTGGTGGTAAGCCGCCTCCTGCAAAGTCTCGATCATGGACAGCGGCGCATACTTGATGGACTTGCCGCCCATCCCCAGGTCCTCGCAGATATGGCTAACCGCTGTGGAACGGCCCATATCCGGCCCGTCCAACTGGCCGCCGTCCATCTGCTTCATGGTTGCCACATCGTAGAGCGTGTAGTCCCAGCCGGTGTCGCAGGGCTGAACATGAAGGTAGCTGGTATCATCCAGCACCAACAGGGCCTCCCGGTACTCGGCGCTGGGCTGGACACTTTCGGTATTTTCCGGCTCGGTCAGCTGTTCCGGTTCAGTCATCGGCACCAGCTGATCCAAGCGTCCCATAAGCTCGGCAGCTTTTTGGGTGGTTTCATCCGGTTCATCCTCGTTCACGATATTCTGGAGCCATTCGCGTACACCGCTGGCATCTCCGCTTCGGAGTGTGGCAGTCAGTTCGTGCAGTGCGTCCTCACGGCTATCTGCATTGTTCCGATACTCATAAGGGTCATAATCGAAAGTGAACTGGTCGATGTCTGCTGCCAGCTGCTCGATAGAGTCCTGCTGCGGTTCCGTGGCGGCAGTCAGGTCAATGCCGCGCTCCTTGCAGATTTCCTTGTAGTTGCGCTCGATGTCGTTAATCAGCTCGCAGGAAGTCTTGTTGATGGTCTCCAGACTGGCCCGCAGCTCCTTCAGCTCCTTGTCCTTCGACCAGGAAGCGATGTAGCCAAAACTGTTCTCGCCGGTCTGGATGCCGAAATACTGGCAAACCGCATAAGAAATGCTCTCGGCCTCCACTTCCTCGGTGTTGCGGTTCTTGGCGGCCTGTTTCACCGCCGTCAGATCTTCCTCCACTTCCAACCGCCACTCAAACCGATTCTCGTCCACATAGCGCCAGCCTTCCTCGGCGGCGGCCTGTTCCGCCTCTGCTTCGGTGGCGAAGTCCAGACGGAAGTCATGCTTGGTGCCGCCCTCGCTCACCATCACGATCTTCCAGGTCGGCTCCGCTTCGTACTTTTTGGGGTCGTGGAGCTTACTGTGCGCGGTCTCATGGACAGCGGCGGAAACAGTCTGCACCTCGCTCATGCCTTCCCGGATGGCGATCCGCTGCTGGTCAGAGGAGAAATAGCCGTCCATGTTCTCGGCCATCGGCTCAAACTCGATGGGAACCGGAGCCGAGCGGCGCAGAGCTTCCATGAAAGCCTCATAGTGCGGCACCGTCCCGGACAGGCTGGAGGCCAGCTCTGGCAGGGGCTTTCCGTCCGTCTGGCTCACATCGAACACCTTCACCGGACGGAACATGGGGATTTCAATTTCTTTTTCCTCCATGACCGCCTTGCCATCCGCGTCCAGGATGGGTGCATGAGTATCCGGGTCGCGCTTCATTTCCTCGATCTTCTTTTTGTAGGGCGTGGGGGCAATGATGGTGATACCATGCTCACCCTTTTTCACATGGCGCTCAAACTGATTTTTCCACTTGTTGAACCCGGCCACCAGGGTGGCGTCCGGGCGCTGCATATAGATGAGCATGGTGTTGTTGACGGAGTAGCGGTGGAACTTGGACATGACGGACAGATAGCGCATATACTTCTCGCTCTCAAACAGTTCCTTGATACCCTGTTCAATGCCCGCTGTGATCTCTTGTAACCGTTCTCGATTGGTGGTCTTATCAGCCATGAATTTCACTCTCCTTTCCAATTTGGCTATTTCTGATTGATGTTCGGCAATCCACAGCTTTTGCTCCTCCGGGCTGTTCTCCAGAAAAAAATCCAGCAGATAGCCCACATAGTCCTTTTTCTGGATTGCCTCCATGAATCGGGGATGTGGATTTTCCTCCGGTGTTTTGGGTGTGTAGTCCGTTTCCCACTTGCGGAGCAAATGAAAGTAGTCGGCCAGGACACGAAAGGCATGGTCTCGGTCCTCCTTGAATTTCTGCGCCTCGGATTTCTGGCGGACATGGCGTCGCCGGGGAGGGGCCTGACTGTCATAAGCCAGGCCAAAATCCTGGGCCAGCTTCTCGGCGGCCTCTTTGGGGGACAGATTGTAGAGCCTCGCTGTGAAGTCAATCACATCGCCGGTGGCTCCGCAGCCAAAGCAATAAAAATATTCCTCGTTCAGCTTCATGCTGGGATTTTTGTCATCGTGGAAGGGACAACAGGCCATGCCGCTCCGGTTGACCTCGATTCCGTACATCTGCGCTGCTTCTCGGACGGTGATGGACTGCTTGACAGCCTCAAAGACACTTTCAGCCATGCTTACTCATTGCCTTTCTTGGGGGTGGGCGGCCTGTATCCGGCAGCCTTGGCCAGTTCACTGGCTGCCTTACGGCGCTCGGCGCTGTAAGGTTCCCGGACGGACACACAGCGTTTGGGAACGAGAAAGGTCTGGCGGTCCTTTTTCACAATCTGGTCCGGGTATTTCTCTGCCAGTCGCCGCAGCTTCTCCAGCAGCCGGGGGTCATGGGTATAGACCTCGGCGGTGGCTTCGGCCTGGTTGTAGAGGATGATGGTTTCCTGTTCATAGCGTGAGAGCTTCATCGTTTGCCACCTTTCTGCTGGTCAAACTCCAGCTTGAAGTTGGCGTACTGCCCATCATCCGCCAACACCACAGTGGCATCGTAGGTCTTGCCGGTTTTCTCGGAGTACAAGCCCCTCACATGAGCGCGGCCATCTTTGAGCAGTGCCGTTACGATGGCTTTGGTAGGTTGCTTGTGCTTCATCTCCCACCACTTGTTGTTTTTCCAAATTGCAAATTTGCAAGATTCTGTCTGACAGAAGAAGCCTTTTTGCATTTCTGCAACCTCTCCGCCACAGCGGGGGCATTTGCCCACCACTTCGTGGGAAGGGCTGAACAAATACTCCGTTCCCTTGATAGCTTGATAGGTTCCCACAAGTTCTTTGAGCATGGCACTAATCCCAGCCATGAAATCCTCCGGGGCCAGCTCGCCACGCTCGATCTCACCCAGCCGGTACTCCCACTCAGCAGTCAGAAGGGGCGATTGCAGCTGCTCCGGCAACACGGTGATAAGGGATACCGCGTCATGGGATGGCATGAGCTGCACGGTTTTCTTGCTCTTTTTGCGCTCCAAAAAGCCGGTGGAAACCAGCTTTTCCAGAATCCCGGCGCGGGTGGCCGGGGTCCCCAGGCCCTTGCGCTCGGCATCCTCCGGCATATCGTCCTTCCCGGCAGTCTCCATTGCGGAGAGTAGCGTATCTTCGGTGAAGTGCTTGGGCGGGGTGGTCTTGCCCTCCTTGACGGTAGCACCAGAAAGGGGCAGCGTCTGACCTTCAGACAGCTCAGGCAGAGCCTTGTCCTCGGGTTCTTTGTCCTGCTCCACATTCTTCAGCCCTGCGCGATAGGCAGCGTCCAGCGCCCGCCAGCCGTAATTTTTCACTGTGCGGCCTTTGGCAGTAAACTCCGCTCCGGCGCACTCGACAACAACGGCGGTTTCCGCAAAGGTATAGGGCTGGGCCACGGCGCACAGCAGGCGCAGAGCCACCAACTCCAGCACCGCCTTTTCGCCCACCGGCAGGCCGGACAGGTCCGCGCCCTGGAGGTTGCGGGTAGGGATCACTGCATGATGGTCGGTCACTTTCTTGTCGTTGACAATCTGGGCGGCATTGCAGGCAATCTCCATGCCATTGGAAAAGGGCATCGCCCCGGCAGTGAGCTGGACCAGCTCCGGTAGACTCGCCGCCATATCCGAAGTCAGATAGCGGCTGTCCGTCCGAGGGTAGGTACAGAGCTTCTTTTCATACAAATTTTGCAGGTAGTCCAGGGTTTGCTGGGCGGTGAACCCCAGCAGCCGGTTGGCGTCCCGTTGGAGGGTGGTCAGGTCATAGAGGGCGGGCGGCTTCTCGGATTTGTTTTTGCGCCCCACTTTTTTCACTGTGGCAGCCGCACCTTGGCAGGCCGTTTTCAGCTGTTGGGCGGCAGCCTTGTCTGCCATGCGCTCCCCGGAAACGGTGAAACCGGGCAGCTCCAGTGTGACCGTGTAGAATGGCACCGGCTTGAAGGTGTCGATCTCGGCTTCTCGCTGGACAATGAGGGCCAGCGTCGGGGACATGACACGTCCGATGTTGAGGGTCCGGTGGTACAGCACGGAAAACAGCCGGGTGGCATTGATACCCACCAGCCAGTCCGCTTTGGCGCGGCAGAGGGCCGCATCCCGCAGGCCGTCATAGTCTGCACCGGGGCGCAGGTTTGCAAAGCCCTCCCGGATGGCGGAATCCTCCATTGAGGAAATCCAGAGCCGCTTCATGGGCTTCTGGCAGCCCGCCAGCTCATAGACGCTGCGGAAGATCAGCTCCCCCTCGCGTCCGGCGTCGCAGGCGTTTACCACTTCGGTCACATCCGGGGCGTTCATCAGCTGCTTCAGCACATCAAACTGTTTCTTCTTGTCCTTGCTCACCACCATCTGCCAGGGTTCCGGCAGAATGGGCAGATCGTCATAGCGCCACTTGGCGTAGTCCGGGTTATAAGCGTCGGCGTCGGCCAGACCAGCCAGATGGCCCACACACCAGCTGACCCGCCAGCCGCCGCCCTCCAGATAGCCGTCCTTGCGGGCGGTGGCCCCAATCACGGCGGCCAGACTTTGGGCAACGGACGGTTTCTCAGCGATCACCAGCTTCATGGTTTTTCATCCTCCTTTCCCGCAGCCATGCGGTCAGCTGCCGGTGGCAGAATCCCACGCAGGGCTGACCGTCACGGTAATTTCCGCAGCCATAACAGGGGTGGCCGGGAGATAAAGTAGGAGGACGGGAAGTTTCCTTCCCGCCCTCCGGCCTGCGTGTCATCATGCGTTCATAGGGGCTGTCGGTGAAGCGGGTCAAACCGTCTTGTCCTCGCTTTCCTCGTCGCCGCCCCCGTCAGCGTCCGGCTCGTCAGATTCCTCGGTCTCCCAGGAGTCCTCGTCCTCCTGATCGGTATCATCCTCGCCGTAGTCATAATCGTCCAAATTGTCGTTGCCCTTGGTCTTGGGTCTGCTTTTTACCAGCTTAAAGTAGGCAAAAGCGCCGCCGCCACCCATCAGAGCCAGCACCGCCAAAAGAATGGCCGGATTCAGTCCTGCGGGTTTCTGCGCCGGTTCTTCCGGTTCCGGGGTTTCTTCCGGGGTCTCCGGTTCCGGCTCCTTACCCGTGCAGGCGCTCATATTGGTGGCACACACCGGGCAGGCCGTATTCACCGCACCGGCCACACATTTCTCCGTACAGGTACAGGTGGCGGGCTGCTCCTGGGTGGTCTGACCGTCCTCCATCAGCGCCATCAGGTCCGCCTCGTCCACCTGGTTTAAGAAGTGGACAGCGGTTTCCTTGTCCTCGTTGGCCCGGTCAATGAGGATGTAGAAGTAGTTGCCTGCCTTGGTGGTGACGGTGATGAGCTGCTTGTTGTCGCCGAAATCATCCACCAGGGCGGCGTTGCCATCCGGGGTCAGGGCCGGACTGTCCTCGGTTTCCTCCACGACCACATTGCTGTCGTTGGTGGCATACTCCGCCGGAAGTTCTTCCGTTCCCTGGGCAAAGGCAGTCACGGAAAGGCCCATCATCAGCACCAGGGCGGCGCAGAGGGCCGAAAGGGTTTTGAAAATTTTCTTATTCTTCATGGTCGGTATCCTCCTGTTCGTTGTAGTTGGCGGAGGCAGCGGCCATGCCAGGGACCGTACCACCGGAGAGCATGGCGTTCAGCTGCTCCGGGGTCAGCCGCAGGGCGCGCACCATCTGAACGATTTCCAGGTTCTCCGCCTCGGTTTTCTGCGCCTCCAGGGTTTTCAGCTTGTCCTGGTACTCCGCGATCTTCTCGCGGACCTTGGCAATCTCCTGGTCAATGCGCTGGATTTTGTTCTTAGCCATTTCAATCACTCCTTTTCTCATAAATCGGCCTTACCAGTTCATCAGGCCGTAGCCCTTGATGCACTCGTAGGACAGGGAATAACTCTTGATCTTGCAGGCGTCGCCAGAATTGCCCTCCACGGTGTAGACCCGGCTGCCGTCTGTGCCGACCACAAGGCCCACATGGTCGGCGCTGCCATCCAGGTCCCAGTCAAAGAAGATGGCGTCGCCGGGGGCGATATTGGCGTAATCACGCCCGCCCCATTGTCCGTGAGACTGGAACCACGGAATACCCTGGGACTGGCAGGCGGCAAAGCGCGGCTCGGACAGCCCCATCTGGCCGTAGCACCAGGACACGAAGCAGGCGCACCATTCCACACGGGAATTGAAGCCGTACCAGCTCCAGTAGGGCTGACCGCCCACATTGCCCACCTGACTTTTGGCTATGTCCACCACGGCCTGATTGCCGGGGCGGGTGCCGTTGACGAATACCACGCCGGTCAGGTCCTCGGAGTTGCTCGTATCCGGGGAGCCGCCGCCGAAGATCAGCGGCTTGTTGCCCAGCGTCTGCCGGTACACCTGGTACATTTCCAGCTGTTCCGGGGTTAGCAGCTCCGAAGCCACGGAAGATATGGGCTTGCTGGTGAGCTTCACATTCAGAATGTAATACTCATACGGGACTTCCTCGGTGGTCGTCTCGCCGGTCACGGGGTCCGTGGAAGTTTCGGTGCGGTATCGTATCTCCACTTCCTCGGTAAGCGTCAGTTCATACTGTGCGTCGAACACGCGCTCCAGCTCGGCCTGGGCGCTCTGCCGGGTATAGCCTTGCAGCACGGCGGACAGGTAGGCTGCCAGCTCATGGGGGTCATGCCCGATCATATCCAGGTCATAGCGGTACTCGTCATACCCCGGATGGCTGCTTTCGATGTTGTCGATCTCGGCTTGCAGCGCCGTTTCTTTGGCAGCGTAGTCGGCCTCCACCGCCACCAGCTCAGGATCATCCGACGGGTAGGTGGTGCCGGACACCACGGAACCGATACTCTGCGCCATCATGGAGCAGGAGGACATGGTGTTGAGCAGCATACAGACCAGCAGGAAGATCGCACCCGCAATCAAAAAGCCCTTTTTGTGGCGCATGACAAACGCGCCCGCTTGCTGGGCTTTCTCCTTGACCGCCTTGGCCGCCATGCCGGTGGCCTCCGCAGTCTTGGCGGTGTTCCCGACAGCTTGACCGGCGCGCTTGGCGGCAGCGTATTCCTTTTTGATGGCCTGTTTCTGCTGCCAGCGGGAGATGGGGTTGCTGGCAAGCTGGGGATTTTCCCGCAGGGACTTCTGATACAAGGCGTTCACATTGGCCTTCTCCAGCTTCTGCTCGGCCTGGGCCGCCTTGCGGTAGGGCTTCAACTTGTGGCTGCGGTAGCCTTCCCGTGCAAGCCTAACGCCGGTCTCGGCAGCCTCCTCGGACTTGTGGGCGCTCTCCACGCCCACATTGTCCTGTTCGGTCTCCCGGATTTCCTTGTGGAGCTTCCCCAGAGCGGCATTGGCGGGGGTATCCCGCACCGCATGGGACAATTTGGAGGGCGGCTTCTTCTTGTCCTCCAGCACCAGCTTGGTGGTCACTTTGCCGGTCTCCGGGTCCACCGTCTTTTGCCGGACCTGCTTTTTGGGGATTTTGGCCTGCGCCTTGTCTGCTTTGGCGGCGGCCTTGTCCGCCTTACGGATGGGCTTCTCCAGAGCCGGGTCAGCCCGTTCCTCGTCCGTAAAGCGCAGGCGCGGTTCCTTATTCAAACCATTCCCCCAACATGAGGGAGGCCGTCATGTAGCGCAGCTCCACATAGACGGCCAGCCCCACAGGGTCACGGGAGGGGTGCTGAAGCAGATGGGCGTAGATCTGCGCCACCACATTGGCCAGCAGCTCGGACTGCCCGCCCTCGAAGATGACGATGGCCGGGACGCCGTTCATGGCGCACCAGATTTCCGTCAGGCGCAGCAGGCCCGCTTCGCCGTCCTCGTTCAGCTCCGCAGCCTGATCCGCCGCCGTGCGGGTCTCGCTGACGGCATCGGCCAGCTCGGTGAGCAGCTGGGTGCGCTCACCCTCCAGGGCATCGTCAAAAAACATCATGGTATTCAGTTCGGTGTTGGGTTTCATGGTCATTCATCCTCCTTTTTCAGTTCCTGGGGTTTGGTGGTCATAATGCGGTACAGCTCGGTGTTCTTGGGGAAATGGTCCACGAAAGGCAGGATCGTGGAGCCATAGAACAGCAGGCCCTCGCCCTCGCTGGAGTGGGTCACATAGGAAAGCTGGTGAGGGGAAATGCCCAGCTGCTTGGCGAGAATCTGCCGGTCCCCGCCCGCCTGGTTGAGCATATACACGAAGTCGGAGTTCTCAAAGATGTTCTCCACCTCGCGGGAAGAAAGCAAGTCTTTGACATTCTGCGTGATGCCGGTGGGGATGCCGCCCCATTTTCTGAACCGCTTCCAAATCTCCACCGTGTAGGCGGCGGTCTGTTCCTCTTTCAGCAGCAGGTGCATCTCGTCGATGTAGTAACGGGTGGATTTGTGGGCAGCACGGTTGATGGTAACGCGGTTCCACACTTGGTCCTGGACCACCAGCATACCGATCTTTTTCAGCTGCTTGCCCAGCTCCTTGATGTCGTAGCAGACGATACGGTTGTTGATGTCCACATTGCTCTGATGGTTAAACACATTGAGGGAGCCGGTCACATAGATTTCCAGCGCCGTGGCGATGTACTGCGCCTCTTTCTCGTCCTGCGCCCGCAGCAGGTTGTAGAGGTCCTCCAGGATGGGCATATTCTCCGGGCGGGGGTCATTGAGATAGTCCTGATACACCAGCCGCACACAGCGGTCAATGATGGTTTTCTGAACCGGCTGCAAGCCCTCTTTGCCGCCTACGATCAGCTCGCACAGAGACAGGATGAAGTCGGACTTGAGAGACAGCGGACTTTCATCGTCCGAGTAGTCCAGGTTCAAATCCATAGGGTTAATGTAATTGCTGCTGGTGGGCGAAATCTTGATGACCTGCCCATGCAGGCGCTCCACCAAGGGCGCGTACTCGGCCTCCGGGTCGCAGATAATGATGTCATCATTGGTGAGCAGGAAACAGTTGGCGATCTCGCGCTTGGCGCTGAAGGACTTGCCGGAACCAGGGGTGCCGAGAATCAGTCCATTGGGGTTTTTCAGCAGCTTGCGGTCCACCATGATGAGGTTGTTGGACAGGGCGTTGATACCGTAGTACAGCGCCTCTTTGCCGTTCTGGAAAAGCTCCTGGGTGGTGAACGGAACAAAGATAGCCGTGGAACTGGTGGTCAGCCCCCGCTGAATCTCGATCTGATTGAGGCCCAAGGGCAGCGCAGACATCAGCCCTTCTTCCTGCTGGAAGTCAAGCCTTGTCAGCTGGCAGTTGTACTTCTGTGCGATGGAACTGGCCTGGAACACATTGTTGCCCAGCTGCCGGGGATTGTCCGCCGTGTTCAGCACCAGGAAGGTCACAAGGAACATTCGCTCGTTTCGGCTCTGCAAATCCTGCAAGAGCTTCTTGGCCTCGGCACCGTAGGTGGCAAGGTCGGAGGGAATGATGTCCATGTCATATCCGGCGCGGACGGCTTTTTTCTGTTCCTCAATTTTGGATTTATCCAGGTCGGTGATTTTCCGCTTGACCGTCTTGATGGCCTTGATCTGATCTACGGACTGGATATGCAGGCTGACGATCAGAGAGCTTTCCATATCCAGAAAATCCGCCAGCATCCGGTCATTCAGCTCCGGGGCGAGGATCTGCAAAAAAGAAACAGCCCCGTATTTTTTACCCATACGGAACTGTTTGCCGGTGCGGAACTCGAAGCCGGACGGCGCGATGAAATCCTTGGTGGACAGACCGGACGGAGCCAGCCAGTCCCATTCAAAGCGGAACGGCACCTGTTCATCCATGTGGAAAATGCCGTGAAGCTGTGCCAGCCGCGCCTTGCCGTCCAGGGTCTCGGCGGCCACGCCCAGGCGTTTGAAGTTGTTGAGAATGTCGGTCTCAATGCGCTCCAGACGGGGCTTGGCGGCCTTGAGGCTGTCGGCGTCGATGCCGAAAGTCAGGTACTTGGTCTTGATAAGACCGTTGTTGCCTCTTGCCAGCTGGTTTTGCAGCATGGTGGTGTACTCCACCCGGATGCTGTCAAAATCATCCCCCTGGAGAGGAATGTTGATGGCGCGGGCAAAGGTCTCCTCAGAGGCTGCCAGGTTCAAAAAGGACAGCTGGAACTGAATGGAGCTGTCGAAGTAGTTGAGGAAATCGCACCAGCCCTCGAAGATCGCTGTCTTGTCCTCGTTCTGCGAGAGCTGATAGTTGATGTCCTGGAATTGGATGGTCTTTGTGTAGCGGCTGCCTGCCACACGGCAGATGCCGTCCGGCCACATCCGTTCATAGGGGATACTGTCCTGAGCCGATTTTTTCTTTTTGTCTGTGCGATTGGCACGGGCAATGGCAGCCTCGATCTGCTTTCTGTCGGCGCGGGACAGCTTTTTCATCTTTTTCTGATTAACCGGCTGCGCGGTCTTTTCGTCTTTTCCGAACAGCCGGTGCAGCCAGCTTTTGATTACCGTGAACAATGTCATACACCTCCTTGTCGAGTTTTTCCTGCCGTTCCAAAACGGCATAGAAGTTGTTGGTCTGATACGGGCGCTCCTTGGGCCGGATGACGGCCACCTTGATGATATTGCCCACGATCTTTTCCAGGGGCTGACCGTGTTTTTCATACATCGCCAGCATGAAGAAGGGCAGCATGACCAGCATCATACACATGGCAGCCACGCTGTTTCCCACAGGCCCCCGGAGCAGGAAGAAAAGCGGTACGCCGATCAGCGCACCGCCGCCGAAGCAGACAAGCTGCCTCTTGGTTAAGTTGAACGCGACCTTGGTTTTGACTTTCGTAAGATCCTTGGGTACAGGTACATAAGCCAAAGGGATTACCTCCTTCCTGGTTAATGTGCATTGAAAACGGATTTTGCGAGGCTGCCGGTCTTAAAGAGCGTAAAGCACAACAGGACCGTATAGCCCACGCAGCTCCAGATGGCCATAATGATGTCGGATTCGGTGGCAATACTCTGCACCAGCACGGCGTAGATCGCCACACAGACGATGATGAGAAATGCCTGGAAGCCCAGGGCGATCAACGAGCGCAGATAGTTCTGGCCCATACCGCCCCATTCCTTGCCCATCATGGTGGCCATAGGGATGGGAGCCACCGAGGTCACAAGGTAAATCTCAATCATACGGCCATAAATCACGATAAAGATACAAATGTAAAGCGCCCACATGGTAATGCCGATAAAGAGCGACTGGAACCACAGGCCGAACAGCGGCCCCAGGTCCATATCCATCAGCCGGGACTCCATATCGGTCATGACAGAGGAGATGTCGATGGAAGCGTCGGAACCGATGATGCCCGCCGCCTGCGCCACCACACTTTGAGCTGCGTCAAACACGCCCATCACGATGTTCCAGGTGTTTGAGACGATGAGGATGGCAGCGGCAGATTTGAACACCCATTTGAAGATCATCCAGGTGTCCACATCATGCAGGTTGTTCTTGTCGGTAATCATCTGAATCAGCTCCAGCGTCATCACGATAGCCAGGATCACGCCAGCAATCGGCACCATGATGGAGTTGGAGAGATTTTGGATCATGCTGAAAATACTCCCGTTCCAGCCCTGAGGGGTCTGGCCCACCTGTGTCGCAATGTCTGCGACCTGCTGGTTCACGCTATCGAACATCCCCGATAAGTTGCTCATAATGCCGCCTACCAACATTTCCTTGAGCCAGTCAGTAAGGGCATCGAGTAAGAAATCCATACGGTGTCAACCTCCTTTCCGCCGCCCCCGCTTGGGGGCAGGGGCGGCAAGGATTTCTTATGACAGCTTAACGACGGGAGCGATCAGACGGTGAACAGGCTGGAGAGCAGGGGTACGAGGACCATGCCGACCACGGCGACGCCAGCGCCAGCCATGAGCTGTTTCATACCCAAATAGGTGTAAGAAACCGGCTCGATGGCGGGCGGCGGCGTGTCAAGAAATATCTATGGAGTTTTGTTAGAACCGCCCCGGCGGGGGCAGGTCAGGCTGTGACCTGCTCCACTTCCGGGATGGGTTTGAGATTGAAATGAATTTCGATAGAAATGTGTCTTGTCTTATCGCTGTCTATACTCTCATGGACAACGATTTCTTTAATCAGGCGGTTTAAGGTGGCTGCGTCCAGCTCCGTGATGTCGGCGTATTCCTGAATGGCCTCCACCCACCGGCGGGCGTCACACGCAAGCTGGATTTCATCGGCCAGCTTCTTCCGGCCTTCCGCAATCTTCGCTTTCAGTTCCGCCTGTTCCGTCTGCGTCTTTTCCATCAGCAGATTGAAGTTCGCTTCGCTGATACGCCCGGCAACCATGTCCTCATACAGCCGCAGAACCATCTTTTCCAGAACGTCAAGCCGTTCCTCGTCTTTGGTAAGGGAACGCTCCAACGCTTCCCGCTGGCCTTTCTGCTCGGCTTCGCAGGTGTCGGTCAGCTTCCCGGCAACGGCTTCCCCGTCCATCAGGGCGGCGCTGGCACATTCCCGGATTTTGCTCAGTACAAGGGAATACAGGGTGTCGTACTCTACCCGGTGCTGGGTGCAATGGTTCTTGCCGAAAGCGTTATAGGTCTTGCAGGAATAAATCTGCCGGGGGTGCTTGTCGTTGGTGTAGCGGATTGTCAGCGACTTCCCGCACTCACCGCATTTGATAAGCCCCGCAAACAGGCTGTATTCCCCACCCTGGCGGGGACGCTGCCGGGATTTCAGCTTGCCTTGCACGATGTCAAAGGTCTTGCGGTCAACAATCGGCTCATGCTGGTTCTCCACGACAATCCAGTCCTCCGGCTTCTTCTCCCCGACGGTGCCGATTTTGAAGCGGTACTCCTTCTTCTGGGAAGCGATAGCGCCGGTGTAGACGGGATTTATCAGGATGTCCTTAATCACGGAGAAGTCCCACATATACCGCCCGTTTACCGGGTCTTTCTTTTCCCACTTGGTTGACACGTTCCTAAGCCCCCGTACCCGGTTCCAGTAGGTCGGGCAGGGAATTTTTTCTTCTTCCAGCCTGCGCCGGATGTAGTTGGGGCCGTGTCCTTCCAGCGCCCACGCAAACAGACGCCGGACAATGGGAGCCGTTTCCTCATCAATCAGCAGATGGTTCTTGTCCTCCGGGTCTTTCTTGTAGCCGAAGGGGGCAACGCAGCCGGTAAACTGGCCTTTCTGCGCTTTCAGCACATAAGAGGAATGAACCTTCTTGGAAATATCCTTGCTGTACATCTCGTTCAGGATGTTCTTGAACGGGGCAATGTCATTGTTGTCCCGCATGGTGTCGATACCGTCATTCATGGCGATATAACGCACGCCGTGGCGGGGAAAGAAATCTTCAATCAGGAAGCCGGTCTGCAAGTAATTCCGTCCCAGTCTTGATAAGTCTTTCGTCACAACAAGGTTGACCTGCCTGCGTTCGATGGCTTTCAACATCCGTTTCAGGTCGGGGCGCTCCATGTTCAGCCCCGTGTAGCCATCGTCCTGATAGACTGCAACAACCTCCCATCCCTGCTTCTCGCAGTAGGTTTCCAGCATATCTCGCTGGTTTGCAATGCTGGCGCTCTCCCCGTCAAGGTCATCGTCCTTGGACAGCCTGCAATAGATAGCCGCCCGGAAGCTGCCCGCCAGTATTGCCTCCATGCCTGTATATTCCATTTCGTTCATCATAACCGCTTACCCGCACAATCCAGACGGAACACGGTTACTCTGAACCTTGTCTTTATTATACTCTAAATCTTGTGTTTTAGCAAGATATTCTTTATCATTTCTCTGGCTGTATTTCTGTGCAATCAGGCTCACAAAAACGTCCGTAGCGTCCAGTTCGCCGTCAAATACGGTTGTGACATGAATTTCAGTTTTGCTTTTTGCCATAGGCAGTTACCTCCATAAATGAAATAAGCCAGACAGGAGAGGGTCGGCAACGAAGTCCGGCAACGGGCTTCAAAAAACCTCGAAAACAATCTCTGTCTGGCGGTTGGGTTATTTATTACTTTTTCTTTTATTTTTCTGTTGCTTTGGTTGTCAGAGGGGAGAAAAGCCCGCAGTTACGGGCTTTTTCCCGGCAACCGGCTCGGCAACGGGATAGCAACGGGGTCGGCAACCGGCTGTGATTTCCCCGGATTTTTCAGAAGGGAAGCTCCATCTGCTCCGTGACTTCCACAAATCCGTCCGGCGTTTTTTCACGCCCGTTGTCAGCGCCCGTTGCCGGGGCTTCCCGTTCCCAGCCCTTCTGCCTGCCGTATCCCTCAAACATCCGGGGGTTGGAGAAATACTTCCAGCCGGTGACGCACTGGTGCATGATTTCGTTGATTTCCCGGATTTCCCATTGCTTCGGCTCGTCAAAGGGATGGTTCAGGGCTTCCTTAAAAAGCTGCTTGGAACATACGGCGCTGCCGGTATAGCGGTCAAGGTACGCCTGTATCATCCCGGCCTTGGTGTCCTCCGGCATGAAATCCCGCTGGTGTTCTTTGAGGTACTGTATCATTTCGGGAGTGAAAGACAGCTTAAAATCGCCGCTTTTGTAGGTTGTCATGGCTTCCGCCCATAGCTGCCCGATATATGCTCTGGAAGCGGCTTCATCGTCAAGGATGTGTACCTCGGCCTGTTCCGGGTTTACCATGACCGGCAGGAAGCGCCGGTTGCCGGTGCGGTCAAGGGGCAGGAAGTCCGGGGCGTTGGAAGTCCCGCCGAACACGCATTGCCGGGGCCTGTCCTCCGGGTGGGTTTCATAGGGTATCTTGTAGACCTCCTTCTGGCGGCTCAGGAAAGACTTGATTTCCTCAATGCTCTTGGCGTTGGCGGTGGCAATCATCTCCGACATTTCGATGATCCAGTGGCCTTGCAGCTTGCGGTACACGTTTTCATCGTCCAGCTTCCGCAAATCATCGGAGAACCACTCGTCTTTGACCGCCAACAGCCGGAAGAAGGTGGACTTTCCGGCTCCCTGCCCGCCTACCAGACAGAGCATGACCTCAAACTTACAGCCGGGGCAGAACGCCCGGTGGATGGCTCCTAACAGGAACAGCCGCAGGGCTTCATAGGTGTACCCGTCCGTGTCGGCTCCCAGAAAGTGCCGCAGGCAGTAGCGGATTCGCTCGGTTCCGTCCCAGACAAGGCCGTTCAGGTAATCCCGGATGGGGTGGTAGCTGTTGGCGTCTGCGGCAAGGGCGGCGGCGTCCGCTATCTTTTTCTCGCTTGTCAGGCCGTAGGTGTTTTCCAGATACAGCCGGATATATTTCATGTCCGTGTCGGTCATTGCCCTGCCGCCGGTTCGGTTTCTCCTGCCGATGGGCTTTAACAGGTCAATGCGCTCGGTCAGCAGGTTCTTGGCAACCGCCCCGGAAAGAACGGGGTCGTGCTGGAACACGGTCAGGCAGTTCTGGATGCTGTTCCTCACGCCGCCCTTTTCGGTTCCTTCCAGCATGGCTTTCACTTCCTCAATGCTCCGGGGCGGGGGTGCGGCTTCGTAAGCGTCTGTCACGGCCTGCCGTATCTCTGGCGGCAAGGTCTGCCATTCTTCGCTCAAGGTTTCTCACTTCCTTTCCATAGCTGGCAATCAGGGCGGCACGTTCCTCCATATCGGAGAAAAGCAGCACATCCAGCAGGTATTCCACATGGCTTATGCGCTGCAAGGCTTCCACGAAAAGCGGGTGGAAATCCTCGTCCGGCGTTTTGGGGGCGTAGTCCCGTTTCCAGCGGCGCAGCAGATTGTGGTAGTCGGACAGTACCCGGAAGCAGTACCGCTCCATGCGCTTAAACTGTTGCTCCGGGCTTTCCTGCCGGGGCTGCCGCCGGTGGTGGCTCCTGATGGGCGGCTCCCTGCCCTCGTAGGGGATGGAGAAGTCCTTTGCCAGCATGAGGGCGGCTTCTTTGGGGCTGATGTTTTCCAGCCGGGAAACAAAGTCAATCACATCCCCGTCCGTCTGACAGCCGAAACAGTGGAACCGGCGGTCAACCTTCATGCTGGGGTTCTTATCCTCATGGAAGGGGCAGACGCACATCCCGTTTCTTCCTACCCGGATTCCGTAACGCTCCGCAGCCTGCCGGGTAGTGACAGACTGTTTCACGGTTTCAAATACGTTCAATAAGCATTTCCTCCTGAAAATAAGAAAAGCGCCTGTCATTCTCACGATGAAAATGGCAAGCGCCTGATGGTTAAAGTTCCATATCCTGTTTTCTCTGGGCGTGGGGCTGCTGGCGCTTCTGTTCCTCCTGTTGCTTTGCGCTCTCTATCTTCCAGCTTAATTGTTCATTGATAGACGGTTTCTTTCCCGGCTCCGCCACGGCTCTGCGTTGCTCCGGCGGAAGCACCTGATTCATCCAGCGGCGCACGTCCCGCAGCAGCTTCATATCCGCCTGAACCGCCTGCAATCCCTCGTTCTTTTCGGACAGTTCGCCGGAAAGCTGCGCCCGTTCCTTCTTCAACGCTTTGGTATCGAAGGGCAATTCCTCCTGATGGACTTTGAAGAAACGGTTGGCGGCAAGGTAAGCGTCCAGTTCTTCCCGGTGTTCATCGGCAAATTTCTCCTTCCGGCTTTTCCAGCCAATGGAAACATACTTTTTATAAACCTCTTTGTATGCTCCGTGGTTGGCGATATGGGTAAGGGTGGTGTCGATGGCCTTTATCCGGCGTTCTGATTTTTTCATATCGGCCTTGGTGGAAAGTATCTCGCCGCTGACCTTATCCAGATAGGCGTCAAGGCTCTCCACGGTGGAAATCTCTTTTTCCCGCAGGAAGGCAAGGGCTTCCATGACCTTGTTGAAATCGCCAACGGTTCCTTTTAGCTTCCCTTTGGAAGTCCAGCCAGTGCGTTCCTCGCTGCGCTTATCCAGATACCGGGAGAGAAGTTCCGGGATGGTCGGCTCCTTCGCCTGTTCCAGCGTTTCCAGCAGCGCCGTCTTTTTCTCCTTCAGGTCGGACAGCCAGCCCTTCAAGCTGCGTACCATCTGCCGGATAGACTGCATAAGGGAATTGGCGGCTTTGATGTCCCGGTTCAGGTTGCCGATGTTGGTCTGTATGCCTTTCTTTTCCAACTGGCTGACCGCAGGCCCCATGTGGACGGTGGGGATTTTATCTATCCCCTGCCGCTCATAGGAGCGAAGGTCAAGGCGTTCCGGGCTGCCGATGGCTTCCAGATAGCGGTTTGCTGTGTCCTGCCACGCCTGCCGCCAGATTTCCCCGTACTTCTGGTCGTTCCAGTCCACGGTGTCCTCCTTATGGCTTTTCCAGTTCCCGGACGGAAGCCGGATACGCTCGCCGTTCTCGTCAAGGTCGTACACCTTCCGGCTCTTGGGAAGCCACTTGCCCTGTTCGTCCATCCCCCGCATGGTAAAGAGGATATGGGCGTGGGGGTTGCCGTCCCCCTTGTCATGGATGGCAAAGTCGGCAATCATGCCTTTGGAAACGAAAAACTCCCGGCAGTAGTCCCGGATCAGGTCGGCCTGCTGTGACCGGGGAATGTCCCTCGGTATGGCAAGCACTAATCTCCGGGCAAGCTGGGAGTTCCATTGCTTCTCTATGGCTTCGGCGGCGTTCCACAAGGTATTGCGGTCTGCGTACTCCGGCGGGGCGTGGGGCGGCAGCATGATTTCGGTGTGGACGATTTCGCTTTTATGGGAATAGTATTTCTGCTTCTGGTCGTATTCAGAAAAGAGCCGTTCCCCGCTCTGGTAGGCGGCGGAAGCAACGGCTGACTGGCGCTTGCTGCGCTGGACGATTCTTAAATCAAAGTGCGGGCATGGTGGCATGATGGGGTGTGACCTCCTTTCTCCCGGTGTCCGGGCATAAAAAGAGCAGGGAACCATTTGTCTGATTTCCTGCTCGGTGGTGCCGCCGGTGGCGGCTGGTATTCAGTTTTGAATTACAATATAAACATCAAACTCATAAGTGGCAAGGCTTTTCTGTAGTCTTTTCCAACTATCAAATAGGCAGCGCCGTATAAAAATCCTCCAAAGGCGGAAAGCAATCCGACTGAAATACTTCCTTTGGAAACAATGTGCATAAGTCCCCATGTTAAGGCAAGAACAATACCGCCATAAGGAATGACCTCATTCTTGAACCACTTTTCACATGCCTTTTGTCCAAAAATGATTATGAGAGAAATTAAAAAGGCTTCAAAAAAATAGTAGATATATTGAAAAATGAATTTTAGTGCGCCTAATCTCTGAAATTCCAGTAGCGGTTTAAATCCTCCCCAGTCCAAATAATGTGATGCAACAGACACAACCATACAGATAATAATTCCTAAGTATTGCCATCCTTTAAGTTTACTCCGCTGTTCCCATAAATTGAAATTGTATTTCCTCTTTGCTAAAGTGATGAGCAAAATTCCCACGAATAGCCAAATAATGCAAATAACAATCCAATGAATAATATTTTGTAGAGTTGTATATGTTTCCAAGGAAACGCCAAAAATAGGCTCAATTATTCCAACTAAAATCAACTCTAAGCCAATTCCTGCAAATGCGTATAATGCAAGGTATAAATAATCTGCGCCGGTTATCTTTTTTTCCATATCTACAACAATATCCTCCTGTAATGACATCAAGATTTGACTGGCTTTATTATACTATGTCGAATACATTTTGGGAATAGATGAATTGTAAACTTGCTGGATGGGAACAGCTTGCAGCGCAAGGTGTTTCCGGGCGGCAAGTCCACAAAGGGGTAGCTGGCGGCAGCCAGCGCAGGGGAAGTGTAGCTTCCCCTGTGATGATTGGAACAGATTGAAAAGCTGTGAAAATCATCCGCTCCCTGCAAGGGGCTTCCGGCAGGACGCAACGCACCGGCTTGACCGGTGTATAGTTGCGCCCTATCCCAGAACTCGGATAGGGCGCATTATCCGAGATATTCAACTATCC
>ERZ1036420.444-NODE-444-length-26975-cov-10.024666_pt1 | contig 26975 bp, 43 predicted proteins | sample MGYA00514220_ERZ1036420 | MGnify/ENA primary metagenome ERZ1036420 (study PRJEB33795, sample SAMN09464938) | human gut metagenome | host: Homo sapiens | place: USA: Stanford, California | collected 2016-10 | study: EMG produced TPA metagenomics assembly of the...
CGCTATCCACACCCGTGAGCGCCACAGGAGCCTCCGTAGTACCGCCCTGTGCGTTCTCGCCGTAGGCAATTATGGACGCGATACGATTCGTCCCCGCGTAGGCGATAGAGACGGGGCTGCCGGACGCCTGAAATGCATCTCCCACGACCGCCGCATTCAGGTTGTCCACCTGCAGCTGCAGCGCCGTGGCAGGATCTTCGCCGAGCTTCCCTTTCAGGTCGTCGAACCAGGCGTCAAACTCGGCGGACTGCCGAACGATCTGCGCATTTAATGCGTCGGTCAGCTCGGTCAAAATCTGCTGGGCCTGCGCATGCAGCGATGCCGTGGGAATGCCCGTTACGCCGTCGCGCATCAGCCCACAGTATTCTTCGTTGAGGCGCTGGTCAGTGATGGCGCTGGCGCTGATGCTGATGACGCCTGCGCCGATCAGGACCGTGGCGATATACAACTCGTCGTAATTGGCGTCGCGTACAGGCGGTACCACGATGGGGGCGGAAGATGGAGCGCCTTTTTTTACCACGATCTCGGCGCGATTGTTCACCTTATCGAGCCGACATACAATTGCGTCGATGCGCTTGAGTGCGCCGTCGGCGGTATCCAGCGTAAGCGTGAGTGCCTGCTCCTGCAGGGCGGCAACACCCCAGAAATCTGACCACTTGAGCCAGGCAAGGCCAGGGGAAACGGATACGGACAGGCCGTTTTCGCCGGGCGTTACCGTGAGATTTGATTCAGCAGAAAAGACGCCGCGCGTGCGTGTTGCGAGATATGTACCCATGTCCTTGGCTTCGTAGGGCGTATTGTCGAGAGGAAAACAGATCATCGGCTCAAAGCCTCCTTTGTAAGGTTGAAATCCGAGAGCACAGCAGTAACCTTTTTGCCAGTGCTCTCGTAGATAGTGCGGACAGCCGAAATGCGTGCGGACAGCCGTAGGCCGTACCGGGTGAGCTTGAGGGGCACGATATCGCCGAGCGCGTAGTCTCGGCCATACTCCATCAGTCCCTGGCCGATGGACGCATCGACTTCCAGCGTTTGCAGGTTCTCCGCCAGTTTTTCCAGCCCGCGGGCCTGCAGAACAGCCGCGTATTCTTCTTCGGTATAGGTGGCCTCGGTGTATGTATAGCCGCCGCTGCCGTCCGGCGCGGCGATTTGGTAGGTCGTGCCGATGTCCTTAGCGTCTACCCACAGTTCGCGAAGCTCATCGCCGGTATACGACCCAACGTCCACCTCCACGATTTTGCGGCTGGCGCCTTCACCCTGGCCGCCGATGATGGCATGATTTTTCCAGCCATCTGAGCCGCGCACGATCTTGAGACCGGACAGGTTGTCGATGTCGTCGCCAAAATAGCCGTTGTACCCGGCGCCCTGCGTGCGGTCTACGCCCTCGTAGACCTCGAAAGCCTCTGTACCCGTATCAGGCGCAAACACCTCCCGAAAGCCCAACCCTGACGCCGTAGCGAGAGTGATTTCGGCATCCAGCACACTTCCCCAGGTGATTTGCGTATCGAGAGAGACCGCGATGCCTTTGGCCGCGCCTGTGATGCCGGGCAGCCCCCGGCGGTGTTTGATTGTGAGGGACAGCATACCGGCTTCGGCGTTGTGCACCTGTTCTGTGGCCATAACGACACGGTCCGCCCAGCGGGCTGCGGATAACACGGCCCGCACAGTGAGTTTGGCATCCTTTCCGTCATCGTCTATTTGCGTTTGGCGGATGATGGCGCTTTCAGGCTGCTCCGTACAATACAGGCGGTTGCCGTCAACCAGCAGCGCGCGGTTTTTCTCTGTGGCGCTGCACACCAGTTTGATTTCTCCGGCGTCCTGATACTCCGATAGCCATTGCAGGCTGCGGATATCCTCGACAAGCCCGATGCGCTCCCGGGCGGGGTTGTACACATAGAGTGTCATATCCCGGGGACCACCCCTTTCGGCATGATGACCTGCACGCGAAGCCCCTCCCGGTTGTTGGCCGCGTCGCAGCGGATGGTATTCGTTCCGGGAGCCATCTGCATATTGAGATCGCTGCCGACATCCAGATATTTGAAGCCGTTAGCTTGCGTGCCGTCCGGGAGCTGGAGCGTAACGCCTTTACGGCCATAGACAGTAGAGACTGTGATTTTTTCGCCGGCTGCCATCACCTTATTAATTTTGATAAAGGTGCCGCGCTCGACATGGTAAAATTCAGGGTCTGTTACTTCGGTGGCTGCGGTGAATATGACGTCAAATTCTATCGCAGCCGTGCCGTCGTTATTTACGACGGTGAACAGGCTGTCCGAATATTTGGATATATACCAGGTGGAAGCCAGCGAACACGGAAACTGGAACAGCTTCGTAAGGCCCGCGACCTGCGCGCTGCCGTCCGCCGTACTGCGCCAGTATGGGTAGGGGCAATGCAAGACAAATTGAAAGTCCTGCACAACAGAGCCGTCGGAAAATTCCGGCGTCCGTTTCGGCGCGCCGTCGATGTACCAGCTCTCGCCGTTCTGGATGACGGTCAGACGCCCGGCCACGCCCGGCAGCACACAGGCCAGGATGCCGCGGCGGTTCGCTTCCACTGCGGCGAGGACCGCACCGTTGATGGTGATGTCCCTCGGCTGCACAGATTGATTGCTGATGGTGCTGCCCACCTGTCCGGCCCCTTGGGATTCGCTGACAGCGACATCGTTGCCCGAGGCGCCGGTGATGGAGGTGACCCAGAGAGGACTTTTATAGGCAAAGGTAACGCTGTTGGTCCCCGCAGTGTATACGAAAATGGTGTCTCTGTTCATGGGTTTTTCCACCGGCTCCTTTCCAACAGATTTTCAGCTTCGCGCGTAAGCTCGCTTTCCGACAAGCTGTCATGAGTATTAATGGTCTGATAAAGGTTGGTGACGGTGCCGCCTGCGCCTGGGGCGAACGCAGGAGTCTCGCGTTGCGATGCCAGCGTTCCCCAAGCAGACATACGTAGAGCCGGGGTAGAGCGCATACGTTGTACCATTCCCTGCGCGTGTGCGATGAAGTTATCAGCGTCGCCAATAGACAACCGAGAGAGCACACCGGCGGCAATGCTGTCAGCTGCGCGAAAAAGTGATGGTGCGTTTTCAAGTAGGCCCAATTCACCGCCTTCCATTACATATCCGAAAATATCTTCCATAACACGGGAGGGGGAATGTACTTTGAATGCCTGTGAGATAGTGCTAATAATGCTATTTGCGATAGACGCAGCTTTCGAGAGTAGGGAAGGTGTGCGGCCATCAAGGCCTTGCTCTGCGCCTTGCATGACGTAATCCATGATTTCACGGGTTTTCCAAGAGGGGGAATGTACGCCACAGGCTTCACGAAGTCTGTCTATAATGCTGTTGCCGAGTTCCTCCGATGCGCCTTCCAATTGGGCGCCTTTGATACCCATATCTTCAAGCATGGGGTCTATCAGATTGGCAACAGTGTCTTTCCCTTCCTGGGGTAATGTTTCCCAGGAATCTAGAATCATTTTAATGACATCCTGGGTTTCTTTATCGAGAACTACACCGGTGCGTTTGGTTTCGGCAGCAAACATCAGCATACCAGAGATTTGTTCTTTCTGCTCGTCGCTCAGGTCACTGGTCATTGTAGCCCAGATGCTACTAAGGGTTTGCTGATGTATGATTTCCTCAGTAATCATTTGGGAATTAGCAAGATCGGTGTCGAGAAACATGGTGTCGCGAATAAACTTTTGTTGATCTGCGTGTCGCTGCATTTCAGTTTCAAGACTACTATGGTATCCGGTGACCGCAGCATTAAATGCTTCGTCTTGCATGAGCTGTTCCGCATTTTTTTTTGCAGAGACAGATGCTATCTGACCAAGCAGAGCCTCTAACTCACTCTTGTGGGCCTGATCGGATGCAATACGTAATTCAAGCCATTTTTCGTGTTCCTGTTGGGTCCAGCCATCAACGCCGATTCGATTTTGACTATTCACCGTCTCTGCGGTAAGCTGTTCATCCATGAGCGCAATTTCATTGTTGATTTGTTCCCGAAGCGTAGCTAGACTTTCTAGACCTGTGGTGCGGAGTTGTTCGGCTGTGCCAGAATAGCTTGAAACCTGTTGCAACTGTATTTCGGCGACGGTAGCGGTTTTTTGATGCTCGATCTCCAACTGTTCAGCATAAATGCGGTTCAGCTCGTCATAGTAACCTTGTAGATTTTGCAGATCCGTTTGAGTAAGGCCCTCGCGCTCTGTTACACCCTTTTCGAGCGTGGCGGTGATGCTGGCCTGTACTTCCGCAGCGGCGCTCTCAAGCTCGCGCTGTTGGTCGTTCAGGGCAGCGAATGCCGTCCCAAAGTCAGAAAGATGGCTTTCGGCTGAACTGAGATCGTCGTAAAAATCCGCCATGGATTCACCCATGTCCGAAAGTCCATCCTTTACATCCTCCACAGGCTTTTTCAGGTGTTTGTACACAGCGGCCGAAAATATGCCCAAAGCGGCTGCACCGAGAATGATAAGTCCCTGCGGCCCAATCATAGAGCCAAGCACCCCCGAAAGGCCAGCCCCCGAAGAAGATGCAGCTTTCATAGCCTCGGCGAGCCCCTTCATAGCGCTGGCAGCTTTCGGCACCGCATTTGCCGCGGCGGTTGCATTTTTGATTGACGCAGACAAAGCGGTTATGCCAGACGAAACACTCTGCGCAATGGACATTGCTTTTACCGCGGCTGCGGCAGATAACGACATCGGGATAAGGACATCCAGATTATCGGCCAGTAGGTCTACTCCTTTTGTGAGCACAGGCAATGCAATTTCCGCGACATCCCCGACGGCGTCACCAAAAGCCGATATAAATTTAGTAGTGCTTGTGACCGCTTTTTTCAGACCGCCAGATTCAAAGGATCTTTGTACGCTGGAAATGGCCTTTTTGACGGGAATGCTGATACTTTTAGGCAATAAGTCCGCTAGAGCGTTCCCGAGGGTTGCGGCAATATCAACAGCCGCAGAGTAAATACGTTTTTTGTTCTTAGAGACACCGGCAGCAAAGGAACGAATAAGCCCTGCTGCCGCTTGGACAGTACCAGGGGCATTCTCTGCGGCTGTAACGAGGGCATCGCTCATAACATCGCCGGCGGCCACAACAAGACCCTCGTGTCCACCTTGATGAAAAGCATCGGCGAGGTCGGTCATCCAGCCATTGACGAGGGGCAAAGCGGTATCTTTGAGACTGCCGGTGAAGCTTTCAGTAATTTCACCCAGCAAAGAAAGAGCATTGTCTTTCAATGTAGAGAGCTGTCCGCTGAAAGTTTTGCTCTGTGCCTCCATGGCATTATAGAATTGGCCGCCTTCGCTTGTGGCGTGCTCAAAGGCCGCTGCAACCATTTCGGCGCTGATAGCGCCCTTAGACATTTCTTCTTTCAGTTGCGCAACACTTTTGCCGGTCATCTTGCTGATTTCGTTCAGGGGATTGAAGCCCTGATTTATCATCTGCAAGAGATCCTGTCCCATGAGCTTACCAGTAGATTGGCATTGCGCAAAGGCCAAAGTAAGTCCATCGAATTTTTCCTTGTTGCCTTGGGAGACATCGCCAAGCATTTTCATGATTGGCAGAACTTTTTCTTCGGCTGTACCAAAAGCAAGCAGCGTTTGCGCGCCCTTTGCGAGGTCAGGCAGCTCAAAAGGCGTTTCAGCAGCGAACTTTTTGATTTGAGAGATCATGTTCTGCGCCTTTTCCGCGCTGCCGAGCATGGTCCCAAAACTGGTGATATACTGCTCCATCTGAGCGTTGTATTTTACACCGGCCATAGCACCAGCGGACAGAGCGGCCGTAGCGCTTGCGAGTAAGGTAGCCGCACCTTGCAAAGCTGTTTTTGCTAAGTTGGAAATTTTTGCAAGCCCTGATTTAAAACCGTTACTGTTAATGAGGGTATCGTATTTTAGAGTACCGTCCGGCTGTGCCATGCTTGTTTCACTTCCTTAAAAATGGCAATAAGAAGACCCCGGCTGAGAACCGGGGTCTTGACAAAAATGAAAGACACACCAAGGTGGTGTGTCTTTTGGTGAATTTTCATATCATGCTTAATATGTAATCATCAAAACGCACGCTTTTTATTGTGAGTATCGGTCCTTGCGTTCCGCTTGATAGCGAAAAAATGGCGTCACCAAACATTGTGGAATTATCTGTTCCGATGTTTTCCTGTACCCATTGGCTGGCGTCATCGGGAGAGGCTTCTTCATACGGTAATGTCGCACAAAAACTAAGATAAGCCTTGTCGCCACCTTCGAAAACAAAAAATTGTGCCGAAGCAATCTCATGGTCTGAGTTAGCGGTGATAGAATACGCATATTGCGTAGTAGAAGAAGTATATTGAAAGCCCCCGTCGATGTTGACCGTCTCCGCTTTAGGGATTCCCTCATTCTCAAGGCTTAAAATGAGGTCATAGACCTGAGAACCTACGATTCCAGGCATGCCAGAAAAAGTGGCATTGGCGGCCGAAGAATCCTCGACAGTTGTTTCGGTGTTAGAATTTGAATGGCTTGCATTCTCTTCTATAATTGTAGCTGCCAGAAAAGGAGTGTAAAATATGTCAGACCAATCATACTCTTTACCGCTGTTTTCATCTAAAATTTTGCCGCCATTAAATTCTCTATCTGGGTTGCACATGATATTTATAACAGGCATTTGGTAGGCATCGGAATAGCCTTCATAGATACCAAATACAGAGACTTCTTTGCCTTCAAGCTCCCAATCAGAAACCTGACTGACAGCATAAGTTTCATAGATTTCATCTGAAAGAAAAATGAGCCATTCTCCATCTTCAGACTTCAAAATCCCCACAGTAGAGGTATCAACTTGAATCAGTTCTTGAAGGATCCCAGCGGCAACAATTTTACTGCCGCCGAGGCCGTTTTGATCTGCGGGAGAATTAAACTTCTCGTGGGATGCAATTTCATAATCGCCGTTAAATCGAGTTCCTGATACGCTGTTAGAAGATGGAGATGCGCCACAGCTTGCCAACAAAAATGCGGATATCATTAAAGCGAGGAATACTGATAGAATCTTTTTCACACAATCGCCTCCTAGACACAGGATACCATATTTAGGAAAAGCTTTCCAGTGTCCCCGGCAAATTGCGTCCATCAATGAGAGCCTGAGCGATTTCATCAAGAACTTCCCGTTCTTCGCGCGGGCATGGGAGCGCGTAAAGACGCTGCATGCGCTGATAAAAGATTTTTTGCTCACCTTTCATCTTCTTTGTATCAGCGCCACGCCATTCCATGATCTTGCAGATGGTGTTATCAGGTTTCAAAGCGTCAAAAAGCGCCTTGAATTTCCACCAATGCAAATGCGGCACGGCTTCGAGGTCGATACCGTAATCAGATAGGAAGGCCGCAAAGATATAGGCATCGTCATAATCATAATCGTAAATGCGTTTTGCAGCCTTTGTGACGCTGCCCGACTGGCCTTCGTCGCCTTTTCCGCAAGCGTAAAACCAGCGTATGGAATCGAGAGCTTCAAGTGGAGAAGGAGGGAGCTTGGGGAAAAACAGATTGATTGCCAGAATGACTTTTTCCCGGGCCGCAAGGCTGCGGTCAAGCATGAGCGATTCAAACTGTAATGCAATGCGAAAATCAGTACGGATATCCCATGCCTGACCGTTCAGCACGACGCTGTGCGGCGCAGGGTCAATGAGCAGACTCACTCGCGGAGAGAGCGCTCGGGTGAATATTTTGCGCGGAGCACCTCGGCCTTGGCTTCAAATTCAGCCCGCTGTCGGGAAGCTTCATTCACCAAGGATTCGTAGGCCTCCAGCGCAACGCCGACGTCATCGTCACCGAGAACCTGTTTCCCCACACCAGGTCCGAAAGCAGTGTCGAAGCACCGCCTGACAATTCGGCAGATCTCACGCAGGCCGGCGGCTTCGTTGGTGAAGCTCATAGCTTTGTCTGCTGCCTGCCCTGCAGAGGCAATCGCTTTACTGATGCGCTCATTGTCCGTGGCTCGGAGCATATTCATTTCAAGCTCAATGCCGTGGATCGTGATTTTGCTCATGGATATACTCCTTCCTTATGCCCCGGGAATTTCGCTCGCGGGTGTGAATGTCTTGGTGGAAATGTTGAACTCGCCGACAACGGCGTCGCCAATCGCGTTCATATTGCCGTCGATACTCATGATCTCACCGCCTGCGCCCGTAATGCCGGAAATCTCAAATCCTACGCGGAATTTGCGGGCGTAGTAGGTATTCTGCTTTTCCGGGATGGGCTGGTACAGCCGAACACGGAAATAGTCTGCTTCGACACCCAGCTTCTGTTCCTCGCCAATATCACGGATGAACTCGACGACCTTGTTGTCCTTGTACAGGTCCGCAGTGATTGGAAACTGCGTCTGATAGCCGGTAGTCAGCGTAGTGGCGGATTTGTCGGCAGTGTAATGCTTCTGTGTGGTCTGAGCATTGGGGTTCTCGTCGATGGTCTCAAACACACTCATAACACGGATGTCGGGTGTTTCGCTGTTGCCGATATCCAGATAATCAGCAACAAGGTTACGGGTCACAACAGTGCCCTTGGATTCAGTCATAATTCTTTACCTCCTGAAAGTATTGTAATCTGCACTGGATTTGGTATTTCCCCTCGGTCGGACCGGCGGCGAACAGATAACCAGTGCTTTGTGCTTCGATGATTTGCGGTATCATGCCGGCGGGGAGGGATGGTAGTGCGCCGGTGCGGGTCTGCTCATCCAGCCATTCGGCCAGAGCTTCAAAGAGGCCGCAGTTGGCAATGTTTTGGAGTACATCGGATGTGTAGTCGGTCAACAGCCTGACAACAAATAAATATTGCCGGATGCTGTCGCCGTTCGTGTACCGCTTTACGATGCGTGTTGCGGGAGTAGTATCAATGGAATATTCCACGTCGGCGCCGCGGCACTCCGCGGGCAAGTAATCAACATTGATTTTACCCGCAGCCATAACAGGGCACTGCATAAAATAATCCCACAAGGCCCGGATGACAGCTTTTTCTTCGGTATTTTCGATCACTTTTTGCCTCCTGCTATTTTTGCGGCGCCGCGAAGAATTGCGGTTTTGTGGTCGGCTTTCATACGCTCGAACCACTTTCCGCCGCGTCGAGGGTCGTAAATACGTGACGGAGCGGTTGCATCTTGGGCTCCGGCGTAAGGCGCAATATAGTTCACTTCGCCCGAACCGACTACGGTGCCGAGTTCGCCGGAACGGATAAGCATACCGGTATCAATGGGCATGTACGGAGCATCCAGGCGCAGAACCTCGCTGTCAACAAACTTCTGCGCACTGGAAAACTTCTCCGTAAACTCCGTGCCAAAGCCTTTATTCCACTCCAGAATAGCCGTTACTTTTCCGCTTTTTGAGGCTTGGGTGTAGAGGCTTCCCCGGGGAGTATCAATTTTGAGTTTGGGGTTTGCCATTTACTTGCCCTCTATCCGCCAGTGCTGCATGTGGTTCGGCCCGCGCCGGTTGTCCGCCACAGACGTTACGAGAAAGGACGCTGCAGCAGCCCTGCGCGCCTTTTGCGGGTCGTCGAAGTCAACCAGCCCGCGGATGATAATATCGCCGCTGGCAACAGCTGCAGCCGCCCTCGTGAAGATACGAACGGTATAAGCGTCCGCAGTATTGAGGCCGTTGTCGCCAACCGTGGCCGCCTGGCGGCCGTGCCAGCTTACCCCCTCGTACTGAGCATGCGTCCAGACATCAATGCGCTTGGTGGGGTCATATTCTTTGTGATACAGCGTGATATCTGCATTGCGGACCATTCAGCACATCCCCCTATACAAAAGACCGTAGCGGTCGGGGCCCAGCGCGTCAGAAAGTATGCTGTACAGCGTGTGCCCGGCAGTACGTGCCAGCTCGGTGGGATTCATATAGCTTTCGATATAGCCGTCCACATTCACACTGGAAAGCCCGGGGGCGGCTATCTTTGCAGCGGCCAAACGCTGCATCACATCAGCCATCTGGGCGCAGGCGTCGGCCAGCTCCGTTTCAAGATCGGCGGCGTGGCCCTCGGCACGGCCGAGGGTCAGCTCGTCGATTTTTCGGGATGCACGCGGCCCCCACAAGCCATACTGCTCTGCGCTCATAGTACCACCCATGGCCGAGTAAGTGTCATAATCACAGTACAGCATAGACGTCTCCTTACGCGTGTTTCTTGATCTGAAGGACTTTCTTTTTGGTGACGGCGTGGGCGTAGATTTTGCGGCCCTGTACGGCAGATGCCCCGATATACTTGCCGGAGCCGGACAGATCCTGCAGGTGAACGTTGACGCCCCACTCGTTTACGCGGGTACACCAATCAGGATGCCCGGCAATGAAATCCGTGGTTTCAGAAAGGGTGGTGTCCTCGAAGACATTGAAGCCTGCAATGCGCCCCTGCGCACCCGTCTGGACTACCGCGTCGCCCAGCTGAGTAGCCCTGACAAACTCGGGACTTTTCAGAATCAACGCATAGGTCTCGGGAGACACAAGCAGCCAGCGGCGGTTGTCATTGGGAATATGTGCCTTGCTCATGGCAGTGCGCACATCCACGATTGTGCCATAGATGGTTTCGGGGGAAAGGGCAGAGGTGTCACCGAATGTGGTTGCCTGAGCCTCCAGCACGGTCGTGGCATCCTTTTCGATTTGCAGCGCCATGCTGTATGCCGCAGAATCGAGCCGGTCAGCAACCAGGTTATCGGGGACGGCTGCAGCGTCAAAACCGTCAATGATCTCATTCACGGCCTTGTCCTTGTCAACGGTGACATCAATGTACGAGGTATCGCCATGGGTAGCGCCGGCGCCGTCGGTTTTGCTGTAATCCGCCACGGCTACTTCGGTGTCCCGAACAGGGACCTTTACCTTGCCAGCCTTGGGATTGCCTTCGTAACGGTTATTGAAAATTACACCGTCCTTTTTCACCAGCGTCGCGCGCAGTTTCGCGTCCACCAGTTTAGAATAACGGTCCTGAAGTTCGTGTGCCATTGTTCAAATCTCCTTTTACAGTTTGAGGTCAGGATTGAGAGCGGCGAAGGCCGCAGTTACGCCGTCAGACGGTTCGGCACTGCCGCCTTGTCCGTGTTCCGCGCCGGTATCGACGTGTACGCCGGTGCCGTCATCCTGTTTTGTGGTGTCGGCTTCGAAAAGCCACGGGTCGGATTTTTTCAGAGCTTCCAGCTGGTCGTCAAATCCCAGCAGCTTGTTGCCGTCCAGCTTTACAGCGTCCAAATCAAGCAAAGCGCGTGCGGCTTTGCCGTTTTTCGCCTTGCTGTTGGCGAGCGCGATGTCGATGGCGCTGGCCTTGCGCACGGCCGCGATATCGGTGTCGTATTTGGTCTGTAGCGTGCTCAGCTGAGTTTTAAGGCCCTCTACATCCTGGCCGTCAAATTTCTTTGCGGCCTCCTGCAACCCCTTGATCGTGTCATTCGCGGTCTTCAGCTCATCGTTTTTGCTGTTGAAATCAGCACGGGCCACAAACCCCTTGCCGATCTCGGCGCTGATCTGCTTGTCGATGTCCTCGGTGTAGTGGTCTCCGAGGATGGTTTTCAACCACTCCAGCATAAAAAACTCCTTTCAGCCCGCCATCCTTTTTTATCCGGCCAGTCCCGGTATGTGCGGGGCGCGTATTGTATCCCCAGCGCAAGGGGTAGTATGGAGCCCTCTCCGGCCTCGTGCAGCCGGTCAGGGCATAACAAAAGGCCCGCCCCGGAGGGTGGACCTTGTGCTATTGAATTTGGGCATGAAAAAACCACCGCCTCGTGGGTGGTGGTTTAGTCGATAATTTCTTCAAACTGCTGTGGATGGAAAAGATAGTCCCCGAGCATATCCGTCTCGATTCGATACCAGCCTTTTTCAACGGCAATGACAGTATATGCCTTTCCGTGTGTAAGAACCATGTTGTCTGTTACGCCAATATATCTTACTTTCATTCGTCTAACCACCTCTTGATGAGGAATTTTATTTTCTTTCCGCTTGGAAGCTGAAACCAATGAACTTCGGCTTCTCGCTCATCGAGCATAAATTCGTCGTCTTGTAGCGTGGCAAAACCTTTAACGTGTTGCCAATCAGTGGGAGAACCGCCAAACTCCTCAGCAAGCCCCTCGCGTACGGCTTCACGAAGCGGAGTGCTTACGCCTTTCCCCGCAAAGATTTCTACGTTCTGAAAATGTGTACCTTCAACTAAATGATATGTAATTCCACTCGCTTTGTCAAGAATATCGTAATTTTTTCGTTTAGCTCCTACGCTAGAAGAAACTCCAAACGACGGGAGGCTCCTTCGCTCAGGAAGTGCAGCCTTGCTCGCCTGGCTCCGTCCGAACCCGCTCACGCTTTCCCGCGCGCTGTCTGTACGGCCGCCTGTGGCATGCACAAAGGCTTTCAGCTTCTGTCGGGCTTGCTTCAGCTGCACAGCGGCCTGCGTAGCGTCTACGCCTGCCGTGCTTTCGGCCATGTATTTTCTCTTGGATGCCCGCACCCGGCGCTCAAGCGCCCGTTGTTGCTGGTTGATCTCGTACCGGGTGTACATTTTGCCGTTGTGCTCGATATTACGTGCATTCAATTCAGCCAGACGCTCCGGCGTATAATTGGGCACTGAAATGCCCGGCCAGAATGGGTGGAAGTTGTGCCTGCAGTTCCAGCCGCACAACCCTTCGCCCGTGCCGTAGCCGGTGGCGTCTTCAAAGCTCTCGTAGCGTTCCCCATTGTATTCAACAGTGCTGCCGCGATGATATACTTTGCCTTGCCACCAGGCGTGGTCACGAGGGCCGCGGCTGCCATCACTGCGCGCGCCGCTGTGTGCGCTCACTTCCACAAATCCGCAGCCCATTTCGTCAGCCCGGGCTATTTGCAGCTTGCATGCTGTCTGGTTTACACCCGTAAGCACTGCCCGCCGCACAGCCACCTCCAGTGTGTCCCTGTGGCCTGTCGGGTACGTGATATATTTCATATCCTGCGACAGTCCATCCACAGCACGTTTTATGGCTGTCTTGTAATCAAATGCCCCGGAAGACACCTGCAGCCATGCGCGGTCGAGTGCATTTTCAAACTGTCGTGTGACCGTATTCGCTGTCGTGCGGGTAAAGTTTTGCCACGTCCCCCGCGTCTGCCGATATCCGGCGTTCAGCAAGTTGAGCAGTGCGGGTGAGGTGTTTACGTTGGGTGGGTCAAGCCCCATGGCCTGGTAAAGTGCATCGTCGCTGGCCAGCGTCCGTGTTCCGGCCTCCTGCAGCAGGCGTCGGATTTCCGTATCGCTTTTGCCGCTGTATTTTGCCAGCAAGCGGACAATATCAGTGCGCAGCGCCCGGGTTTGCTCCAGTCTCCACAGCTGCCAGGCGGCTGTTTCCGTTACAGTATCCATCTTTCCAATGCGTCTGGCTATATCGCGCAGAATGTCGTCTTCCACGCGCTGCCACAAGGATACCAGGGTATCCGGTAACGTGTCCAGATATTCCGGTGTGAGCATCAGCCGTCACCGCCAAAGCCCAGCGTTTCGCCGCCGTCGGTTTCGTTTGCTGCCTCCTGCACGGCCGCTCTTGCATCTTCCTCGCTCATTCCGCGCCATTCCATGTTATACACGTATTTGGGTACAAAACCGTTCAGGGCATCGTCCTTATCGCGCTGGCGGAGCGTCTCCGCATCGGAGATATAGCTGTCGTCGAAATTTATGGTAATGGACGCGTTCTCGTTGATCGGCGCGCCGGTAAGTACCTTTCCGACCCACAGCATGGCCCGCAGGATCTGCAGTAACGCCGCCTCGATTTTTATCTGATGCCGGTTTGCATGCTGCACCATATCCTGTCGGTCTCCGGTGTACTGTGTTGCGGTGGCGATATTCCCGGCGTTGAACTGGTAGCGATGTGTTCCAAGGCCGACCTTGAAGCTGAAATAATCCAAAGCGTCCTGAACGGCCTGGCTGTTCGCTTCCGTGCGCAGGTCCGGGTTGTATTCGTGCCAAGCCGGTTCTGCCTCAGGGTCCGAGCCCGGCGCATGTACAAAAAGCTGCTGCCGTATATCGTCCGGAGGCAAATAATGCACGTTTCCGTCGCCGTCAATAATGCTTTTCAGCAGATTTTTGTTGTAAAATACTTTTTTCCCGCCGAGATAAATGTCGCGGCAGTAATTGTCAAAAGCAAGATCGCAGTGCTTAGCCTGGTCAAGCGCTTCCGAAAAAACGCTCATGCCCAGCCCCGGGCCGAGTGGGATGTTTTTTACGATGTTGGGTGAAAAGATGGAAAACCACGGAACATCGCTCCCGGTGGAAAAGCTCTTTACCATGCCTGCAGGCAGCGGCGCCGGCTTGTATTCGGCGTTTTCGCTGTCCTCGTTTTCACTGGTGAAATATTCGTTCGTGATGGTATACTGCTGCACTCCGTTTTTCATTGTCAGCTTGTGCGTCTGTAAGTAAATACAGCTTTTCCCGCCAACGATCACCTCGGAAGCAAATGCCGTGTCAATGATTTTTCCGTGGCGTATTGTCAAAGGTAAAATGCACTCAGCTGGGAGGTAATCCATGCAGATGCGCGCTTCTTTCGAGTTTTGCGCGATGCCGCCAATTACGGCAAGGTTTTCAACGCCCAGCACAAAAGCTCCGGTACCGCTGCGGAATGCAAGCTCCACCAGCGTATTGGCATTGTGCCAGAAGTCGAGGCGGCCAAGCTCTCCGCCGGTCTGTTGTTCATTGTCTCCGAGCAGCCATTCTGCTGATTGCTTGTCATCCACGGTCACGGTGGTTTTGTCGTTCAGGAGCAGGCTGGCCCAGTCTTCACACGCCCGCTTAGGCATACGCAGACGGTACATATCACGTGTATGGATATTCCCATCCAGCCCGGATTCTTTTATGCAGTGGAACGGCGCGTAATTCCCGCGCCACCATTGCCGCCACTCGTCGATGATGGCATAATATTGCCCCTGCAGCTCCCAGCCTTTTTCTTTATTCAGATATTTGATGAATTGTGTGATATTCATTCCGTCAACCTCAAATAGCGTTTATAGTCCCGCTCGATCGTATACTCAAAAGCGTCCAGCGTGTCGATATCGGTTGTGCCATCATCCAGCCGCTCATCCATGCCGGGATGCTTTCCGCTCCACATGGCGGAGGCCAGAGCATCCCGCAGGGTTCCGGCCTCAGGCATATACCAGAAACGCCCGCCGCCCATCAGAATGGACGTCAGGCGAATGCGGTCGTTTATTTCAATCTTTTTGCTGTTGTATATACGGTCTGCGAGCCACGAGAAGCGTGTCCGCAGCAGGGCAGAACGCAGGCTGTTTTTCAGTACCTGTTCCGCGCTGTCGCAATATACTGCATGGACCTCACCCCAGCGCGCGAACACGGCTTCAACGAACTCGATGAATTGATTCTGCAGGAACAATACATCCGTGTCTTTCGGAGGGATTCTGCGGCTCTGCAGGCCAATGCATCCGGTATATCCCTGCAGCACGCCCGTCGCTACAAATGCATGCTGTGAACCATTGCCGCCGAAGTCTACGCCGATGTGCACTCTCCATGGCCGTGGCATCGTCTCTGCGGGCCACAGAAATCGTTTATCATCAGATGCAATGCTGTCGGCAAATAGACGGTAAATGATGCCTTCTGCGGCCGCCCATTGGCCCAGAATGAAGCGGTTATAATATACGGTCCCTGCATATTCTGTTTTGAGGTTCGCTACAAAACTGGGTGGTAAAAACGGGTTATCGTCGATGGTGGATGTTTGGCAGTAAACATCGGCGTCACTGTCAATGAACTGCTTGACAAAATGGTGAGGGTCTGCGGGGTTGGCCGTACCGTCAAAGTAGCTGTGTCCACAGCGCAGGCGGCTTTTGAGCATCTGGAATACTTCTTCATTCCAGGTAGTCATTTCGTCGCCATAGGCGTATTCGATGGTCATGCCCTGGATTCGAGCGACGTGTTTTTTATTATCCGCACCAAGGATATGGACCCGCCGCCCGAACAGGAGCGCCGTATTATCGCTGCTGATGGTACCAACAAGGCACTCGCCCCATATCTCACGCATTGGGTCAAGGATATTGCGGGAAAGTGTGCCCTGGGTGTTCCCGAGCATCACCGCAGCTCCTTGCCCACGAAGTGCCAGCAGACGTTTGGGAACAACGACGGCGTAATCCAGCCAGCTTTTGCCGCTGCCCGTCGCGCCGACTTTGATGTTCCAGCGGTGGCTGCAGCTTTGGAGGTACTCAATTTGCTTACTCGATAACGCCATCGATGCCCTCCAGAAGTTCCGCGACGCGGGTGAGCTGATCGGCGCCGGTATCCTCGCGGGGTGTTTCCTCTCCCAACAGTTTGACGATTACCGTTGCCGCTCGCGCATCGCCTGCGGTTGCGGCCTCAGTCAGCCCTACGATCATTGCCATTTGATTGTCGATATCCTCCGGGTCGATACAGCGGCGCGCCAGTTTATTCAAGCGGCGGCGGTCTGCGACGGGCAGGGAAAGGTATACGTCCGCTGCCTCTTTCAGGCTCCGTTTGCGGCGGCGCGCTGCCCCGGAGGCAATGCCGCCTTTTTTGCCATATTCCTTTGCTTCCTCTTTGCTTCGTTCGCTGAATGGGATAAGATCTTCACGGGCCACGTCACCACCTCTCTCATGACATATGCTTAAAGCCCGCGCAAGCGGGCAGGGGAGAACCAGAACAAAAAGAAAGCGCACCGGTTTCCCGATGCACTTTCTCAATTCTAAGTATAACGCATCAAAAACGAACATTCCGCTACAAACTACCGATAAGAATTATTTTCTTTGAAATATCGGTTTACGACCATCCTCACGGTTTCCGCATCTCGAGACGGGCTAAGCTCCTGCGCAACCTCCGCCCAGCTCCAGCCGTCAAAGCTCCTGCGGCTGATTGCCACACGCACCTCGGGATCTGTGATATCCTCTATCTCGATCAGTGCCCTGCCGTACAGCCGGTCGTATTCATCGTTGAGCTTTTTCAGTCTTTCCTGCATGGCCAAAACGTCGGCATCGGTTTCCACCCCGCGGATAATGACCGTATGCTTTGTGTACGGAAAGTTTTCCGCACTGCCATGCACTGTGTCCTGCGCAATGGTATCTTTCCGCCGGAGCAGTTTTTCAATCCGGCTTTCCCGGGCTTTTATGTCAGCAGGCAAGGCCCACAGCTTTTTGTACTCCTTGAATGTCACCCAAACACCTCCCGATAACAAATTCCGCAGACAACAGGGTCCTCCTTGTTCATTCGCCATTGACAGTGCTCGCACGGACGCTTTTCGCGCTGTACGCCAGCGCCCGGTGGCCGATACCGCACAAGCTTATGTATCATTGCTTCGATCTGCTTATCCTTCCCGCTGCTTGCCAATGGCCGTTCCACGCATGCGGTCACGTTTGCAACGCTGGAAGCCGAATATCCCGTCGCCTTGGCGATATAGTCCAGCGTAAAGCCAAGCCTGCGCATTCGGCACATTTCATTTTTATCGGCCTCGCTTATCATCGCCCATCCCTCCCCGCGGCAATGCAGGCCAGCGTGGCCACAATCGCCAGTGCGACGACCAAGACCGCCAGATTTATCAAGATTTGCATGGGGCGACCTCCTATTCAATTGTGGAAATCTCGGGGAGCCACATTTTGGGGTTGAAATTCAGCGTGTACTTATACTGGTTGACATCTTTAGATGTGACATCCTCCACCACATAAGTGACATTGTCGCTCAGGCCGATAAAGTGCTTTTTATATTCTCCGTTTTCGTCTTCGACTACGATTTCCAGCTGATTATCCTCGGTATCCGCCGTGATGCTCATTTTTCCCGTCATCTGGAACAGGACATCGCCTTGCAGGCAGTTGATCACTGTCACTTGTCTGATATCGTTAAAATTGTCTGCCTGCTGAGACAAATTATAGGATACCCGCTCTGCTTCGGTAGAGCAGCCAGTCAATGCCATCACAATTAACCATGCCATCATCAATAAGGCTACAACAATTCCATTTTTCATATTTTTCCTCACTTTCATTTTGCGGCCTCCTTGAGCCTGTTTTCAAGCCTGCGCACCTTGTATTGCCTGCGATTTTCCACAGCATCAAAGCACTCGTACATCATACAGAGTTGTTCCAACATGATGGATACGTCCGCGATCTCGTCAACGATGGCATCCGTTGCCGCTGGCTTTTCGTTCACGCCGGCGCGACGCATTTTACAAATCGCCTTTATGAGTTCGCTCATTTCTTCGATTGCAACATCTTCTTGAGCTGTCTGGCCGTATGTAAGGATGGCCTTTTCAAATACTTCTTTCACCGATTTTCCTCCTCACACATTTTTTGCACCTCGGTTTTCACAAAATCAGAAGTTCTTTTTATTGACTGCAAAACCGAAAGTGTATATCCGGCTACAAAAATCCAAACTAGTGTTGTAATGTTATCTAAGCTCATGCTGTACATCCTCCTTTGGCAGCTCTGGCAGCGGCATCCAGTGCGTGACAATTCCTGTGCCGTTGCCTTGAAAATCAAAATAATGTTTGTCTATTATTGTCATGTAAAATACTGCGGTAGTTACAAAACGTTCTTTTCTCACAAGCCCGCCTTTGACCTTCTGCGCGCACACAATCACCTTGCAATCCCGGTTTGGTAACCTATCTTCAACCGAAATCCATTCATTCATGCTGTACGCCCTCCTTTTCACGGCAAACCACAAATTCGCACTGTCCGTCGAGCGGGCAGCCTGCACACCTGTCATCGTCCAACGGATATCCCTGTATATCGCAGTCGTCGTCCATCATGTCTAACCTATCGACATAGTCCATTATCGCTCCTCCTCTGCTGGCTGCTGAAGCCATTTGTATGCATCTTGGATACTCAAAAAATCCGGTATTTTTATAAAACATTCTCGCCTAAATTTTACAGCGCTCAATAAAACCGAAATCTCCTTATCACTCATCTCCCGGATGCGGTCGGCGTTGGTCGAAGGACACGTGCGCTTGTGCCCTGCTGCATCCATCATGCACTCCAATGCAATTGCCTTTGACGTATCGCTGATTTTGTGTTTGCTACAGTGGAATGCCTCATCCCAAAAATCCTGAATCGCCGATTGTAGTTCTTCCCGTGTCACGTGTTTCCCTCCAATCCGCGCCACTCCCAGCAGTCTTTTTTGCCGCACCGTGTGCTCCCCTCATCGGTTTCGTACTTACAAAAAAAGCATTCAGTGTAAAAACTAACAGCGTATTTTAAATCATTGACCGCCGCATCCCTGTCCGCCTTGTATCGGTCGCGCTCTGCGGCCACCGTGGCAAGTTCGCCTATGAGATTCGTGTTGTCGATTTTTTCGTTGGTTAATTCGGCGCACAATTGTTCAATGCGGTCTGCCGCTTCCGCTGTAATGCCTCCATGATTTTGGTATTGAGCGGAGTATGCGTTTAACCGCTCTACAAGCTCTTTATCTGTCATGCTCTGCCTCCATTTCCATCTGCCCGTCACATCCTATAACCTCTTGAGTTATACCTACTCTATAAAAAATTTGCTTCGCCGTATCCGATACCATCGGTTGCGGCACATGTTCACCATACAGCCCATAAGCCACCCACTTTTTGGCCCAATCAGCTTTGCTGCTGTGGAAACCTCCATAGGCTTTGCATTTACGTAATTTCTTCCTCCCTCTGATAACCTCTACAAGATTGCAACACGTTCCGCATGTATTTTTATTTTCTCCAAAATACACATGCATGAGTTCAATCGGTTTGCTCATGCTCTGCCTCCATTTCCTCCAGCGCGGCCTCGGCGGCTTCGCGGGTCAGTTCTGCCGTTTGGCCAATAACTCCATATGTCCCGTGGTTCCCATTATAATTTTGAGCCTTCACCTGCAAAACGCCATCGCGGCCAATGTAGAAACCGTCGCAAACATCTTCCTCATATCCTGTAATTTTATACCGGCCAGTTCCCATAAAAACAGGGTCCCCAATACTGCACGGCAGCACCACAAGCCGCCCCTTTTTCTTCGCCTGCGCCAGCTCGCGGAGGCGGTCGGACGACACGCCAAGCACCTGCCCGGCTAATTTTAGTATTGCATCCTCGTTAAACGCTCTTTTCATATCCTCCGGCTCCGGACCGATTTCCTCATAGGCGGCGAGGCGGTCAACCCAGTCTCCACTGTATTCTGTATCGTCGATTTTAAGCCGAAATTTTCCACTGTCAAAGTATGTATATCTTTCCATGTAAATCCTCCTACCATCTGCGACCATCAACAGGTTCAAATCGATGCTGGTCGAGCCAATAATGCGGGCATTCTCGTAATCCGTATAAATACGCCAGATAATCTTTTCCTACATTCGCATTCCCGCATCCAATGCCTCCGCCGTACAGGCATGTGGAGCAATTCCGCGGCACTTTTTTAAACTCATGTACTGCTATTTCTTGCATTGTGAACCCTCCCGTATGTCTCCGGCCCACTGCTCGGCCATGGCACGGGCTATTCCCGGGAATGTCTTTGCTCTGTTCTTTGCTCTATCCGTGGTAAACATTCCTCTGTGCTTTTCCCCGTGCTTGTTTGAATAGGATCCAGAAGGGCACCATGTTCTTTCCGGCATTACAATGTTTGTTGGCATCAACAGCGGCACACCGCGCTCCCACAGCAGCGTCTTTTTGGTAAATGGATGGCCGTATTCATATGGTTGGATTGCCTGTGATGGTTCGGGATACTCAAAAACCCTGCTAGGCGTAGGGTTTTCAATCACTACTTTTTCACAGTCAGCCGCCCATATTGCTAAAAACAATGCTTTGCCGCACAGACCGTCATAATAACGCTCGATATTCAGCTTTCCGCCTTTCCAAAGATGGCGAGCGCCTGCGTTGCTTGTTTTTGTGCACGGCGGGAATGCGACAATCATGTCCCATCTTGTTTCAATGCTGTGCTCGGTCCCGTCCATTGTCTTAAAACTGCAATTTCCATTCAGCAAAGGCAGAACGTTCTGCATGATGTGCCATTCCAGGTGCCCGCCGCTGCATGGTTCAATGTCGCAGCTGTAAGCTTCATGACCTAGCCTCCTCAGTTCAATCGTCACCGCCTGCGATTCTTCGCAGGCTACTAAAATTTTCACTTCGTATCCTCCTGGCGCTTGCCCCAACTGCAAAAATCGTATGGATTTTCTCTGTCCATATGATGGGAACACCATCCTAATCGAGGTTTGTTATAGTTTCGGCACTCCCAACAGTAGCACGCGCCTGCCGCGTGCGCCGGATCGATGGTGGGTGCGTTCTCTGCCATCCCATAGGCCAGATCGATTGCCTTGTCATATCCATCGGCCCAGCTTTCGGGCGGCGCTCCGCAGCCTCCAACATCATGCAATCGCTTCAGCAGCGCCTTTCGGCTTATCAAATCGTCCACGGTCTATTCCTCCCACATATCCATCTGGTCATTATTGGCTTCTTCCTGTGTCCTGTCATGCATCCACCAGTCGAAGTATTCAATTCCCGTAGACGCGAGCTTAAACGGTTCCAGCCCGTCCCTGATACGGTCATCAATGATATGCTGTGCTGTGCGTATATACTGGTCGCGGAATTTGGGCCATCTATTAAACTCATGCTCACGCCCCGCGCGGCGCGCCATGGGGCAGCCGATACAGCCGAGCCGCGTAAATCCCTCATCGTACAGACTGCATTGCTCCAACCCTACATCCTTGGAATAGTCCCAGATATCCGAATCTGTCCAATATGCAATCGGATTCACACGCCGCTCAGCGGTTGCATAGCATTGTTCAAATATGCGCCGATTTTCACTATTATCGAATGGCATTACGATATTTTTTCCGTCCTTGCCATGCTCCACAATTTCAAGCTCATTGCGCTTTTTCATTCGATTTGAACTCTCGAATTTGCGCACACCCATGCTTTTAATCGCCTTTTCGGCTTCCGGTACAGGGCGCTCTTTTAATGCCTCACAGCAGAATCGTCTTTGTCTCATTGGCAGCATTCGCTTTTTTCTACACAGCGCCCACATGCTGTACTGGTACATCACGTCATAGGTCAGATATCCCAGATCGCGGTATGCCTGGAAATTTGCACGCTGGAAATAGACAAGCTCAGGCGGGTCGATTCCCGTGATGCTGTGCAGATAAAAATGCTTCACTCCGGCCCGTCGCATCAGATGTCCAAGCACGCGGCTGTCCTTTCCCTCAGATGTACATACACAATAGCCCCTTGGGTCTGCGTGAAGCGCTGCGCCCTCGTAGAACTGCAGCAATTTTATAGCTTCCACATCCGGTGCGTTTTTTGTTTCGCCTGCTTCGTTCCACTCAAGTTGATAATCCATTCTTTTCTCCAATCACATTGGCTCTACGCCCATCTTTTCATATGCAACCGCTATAGCGTGCCGCATCTCATCTGTAAACGTATCTCTGCCGCCCTGTGCGAGGATCTCCAGCAGCTCCTTCCGCATCCGCGTATAAAATGATCCGATCTCTCGCTCGTCAAGCTCAAGCTCTATCGCGGTGTTGTAGTGCGCAAGCGCCATGGCTTCGCATACAGCGTCAATCCCTTCACGGATACCGTTGTTTTTCGCACGGGCAAGCGTAAGCGCAAGATTTTTGCTCATCTTCTCCCGGCCTCCCATTCCCGGTAAATCTTCATATAATCCTCCAGCCGCATTGTAACCAGCCACCGGCAGTTATTGCGTCGGTGCATCACCACGGGGAGCATCCCGTCCGGTGCGTCATGCTCGGCCTGCGCCATAGCAGCATATAGGTCAAGCCTTTCCACACGCTTGCATTCGATGTGCAGCCCCGGCAGGCCTACAACGTCGGCATCGCCATTCGCACCGCAATACTGCTGCCCTCGTCTGGCATCATATCCGTGCCGCCGAAGCTCTCCGGCCAACTCACGCTCCCCGCGTTTCCCTTTTTCACGGCTGTTCATGGCTCCTCCTTGAATACCACTTCGGTAAACTGCTGGTGCAGCCCGTTAAAGTTCATCGGGATATCACCGGTCCGTCCCTCTTTGTTCTTTGCGATGATTACCGTATATTCCCGCTTATCGTCATCCTTGTGCAACAATAATATCTCGTCTGCATCCTGTTCTATCTGGCCGCTTTCCCTCAAATCTTCCATGCTTGGCATCTGTCCCGCCCCACCACGGTTGAGCTGAGATAGAGCGATCACAAGCATGTTTGTGGATTGTGCCCAATCGTGCATCGCAAGAGACGCATTTGTTACCTTTTCGTACCGCGTCTTTCCGTCGCTCTTTACAAGCCCGAGATAATCCACCATTGCAACATCCGCTTTCCTGCGCAAAGCCTCGGAACGCATCCACGCCACGCCTTTCCCACTTGCCGGAACGATTTCAATCGGCAACGCCGCCAGTTCATCCATCAAGTTCAAATCAACGGTTTTCATGTCAAGCGTTCTGCGCTTCACATCGTCGAAATCGAGACCGCACCAGTTCGTTGCCATTCGGTTTACCAGCTTATCCGGACGCGTTTCCAAACTAAAATATACGACCTTGTACTTGTTCTTTGCGAAATTCAATGCCAGCGCCAATGAAAACGCCGTCTTTCCCGCGCTCGGCCTTCCTCCGATGATGACGAAATCGCTTCGGCTCATATAAGAGTATTTATCCAGCCTCGAAAATCCCGTTTTGAAATACTCCTGCTCTCCTTCCGACTGCTGACGCAGGAAATCGAGTACCCCGTTCATCATGGAAACCCCTTCGCTCTCCGCTGTTCCGTTCAGCAAGCGAATCAGATCATCTGCTTTTTCTCTGGTTTCTTCCACTGTAAGGCCTTCAGACGCGATGGAAAGCCCAATGCTCTGTGCCCTCGTTAAAACTGCATTGTCCTTCACGGTTTTGCAGTAAGATTCATATGCGGAATACGATACAGGCGCTTCACAGCATCGCAGCACAAGGTCCTGCTTTCCAGGTAATCCGCAAACTGTAACAGTATCGATTCTTCCAACGCGCTGCCATAACTGGTGCAGTTCTTCAAACAGTTCCGAAAGGTCAAGGTCCGTGAAATCGGATTTGTCCAACATACCGAATACCTCTCCCGGACAATTCTGGTTCTGTATGAGGCATCCAATCACCGCGACTTCCGCACTATTCAAGTACCGTACGCCTCTCTTTCTTTTCCGTGCAATTCCTTCTCTCCCACGTCCTTACAGCGGCACGCCAATCTTTCATCCGGACCTTTCCAAGCATCCAGCCGCGGGCTTCGTGGTAGTCATAAAATGCCGATGCATCAATTCCGTTTTTTCGATCTGCACAATATGATGCAATCTCTTCCACAGACGGCTTTTTGAAACTGCCGTATGTGTTCGCAGATGCACTCTCAGTCGTAACAGATTTCGATGCGTGTGCGTCACTCTCTTTTTTATTATTTTTTTTATATATATGTATGTCGTGACCTTTTGTCACAGCCAGTTGTGACCTTTTGTCACATCTAGTCGTTTCGATTTCATCAAAAACCGCATTTAATTCATGCACATTCAAGTGGTAAAAAAGCCTGCTTGGCACGCCCATGCGTTTGCTTTCAATCACGTTTCGGTCAATCAGGGCCTGTAGCGCGGAGCGCTGCTGCTTTGCTGTAAGCCCGGTATCACATTCGATGTCATCACGGCTCACGCAAAACCAGCCGTCGTGTTCCACCAAAAAACCGGAATCAAATGCGTATTGATACCGCGCACACAATTCTCCAACCATGATCGCTTCATTCACGCCAAGAACACGGGCAAGTGCCTTGTTGTACATGATGTATCCGGTGTTGGAAAGTAATTCTACCGCGAGATTCATTTCTTATCCTTTCAATCCGTAACGCCTGCAAAGCCTGTCATCCAGTGTTACAGGCGATAGGTGGTACTTCTTCAAAAACGTATCACGTCCCAACGTGTGCGCTTCCATATGCTTTTCGTGCGAAAGCGGAAGCACACGCATACCTTTGTGCACAATTTCTTCCCTGTCCCTACCAGCACCAACCGCATCAATGTGGTGCAGTTCACAGACACGTCCGGTTAAACAGCACTTTTTGTTCATCAGACAAGCATATACATATCGTCCAATATCCGGACTGTTTTCAACGAAATCCTGCTTTGTTGGTACGCCCCAACGGACACAAAACTCTATGACAAACTCGATAAACCGGTTCGCTGTGGTAACGCTGCAATCCCCGACGGAAAAATATTCTCCGCCTGTTTCTGCAACGTATTGATATTTCATCAGTTCTTTCATGTCCTCCGGAGGATACCCAAAATGCATGGACATGTCACGGAGCAGCGCGTAGATAAACCTGCGCTGCCGCTCCGTGATCGTCCTGCCGTCAGAAAGCACCGCTGTGCACCTGATAGGCAACTCGGAAAGCTTGTCCGTATGTTCATATGGGACAAAGCAATAAAAGCCTTCTCCCGTTAAGACCTTCGTGATACGCGCTTCTACCCGTTCCATCAGAATGGGCAATCTTCCGCTGCGTCGATTACGGCAAAATCATCATTGCGCGCTTCTACAACGCTGGCGTCCGGGCGCATCTTCTCTTTGTATGTTTCGCTTTCTTTGATGCGGTTTTGTACCCACTCCGGAAGCTTTTGCAGATTTTCCAGCGCATCCGGCGCGTCCAAATCAAACAAAATTAAGGCGTTGGTTGTTTTTGGGGGAACACTCATGCCTTTGGGCATCTTACTTACGCTTCCCACTTTGGCGTACGGAGAGCCGTCGCTTTTTGTTCCGTGAACTACAGAGATCATACACGCCTTTCCCAATACATTCCGCAGGTCAAATCCGTCCATTTCTTCCTGCGTGAACGCCCTGCCCCTCCAATTTTCAAGCATCTTTCGCAGGTTCGCCTTTTCCCCCAGCGAATTTGTATAGGTCTCTGAAATTGCTCTCGGCTTCATTTCTCCCTCGATCTCGATTTCCTCTCCGGGAAGCTCCCACATGAAAATGACTTTCTGCGCATAGTTGTTGAAAGTCTTATTGTATTGCTGCCCAATGTCAACAATGGCATAACACATGGCAGGGTAAGAACCCGCCTCCAAAATCGGGAATTTAGAACCTCCGGAAGCTTTTGCAATTAAACTCATTTCTCGTCGTCCTTTCTGAATGGATCATATTCTCCGCCGGGTTCAATCGGCGGAATCGGTGTTCCCTCGGGCGGGAACAAGAGGGCACCAGCCCGGACGCTCCCGCTCCGGTGATAATATCCAGTTGTATTGTGTGGCCGGAGTAGCCTTACAAAAAAAGCGGTTGAAAGCATCTTCGTGCCGAAGAAAAGGGCAGTATTGACATACTTCACGCCCTTCCGGGAAAAACACGCGAATGCTGGCGCGATATTCCGTGTAGTAGGATATCCCATCGCAGAATCCTTTCATGCTACCAACGCCATATCTTCAGCATATTCCCAAACATATGTACCCGGCTCTGCAACGATCTCGTTCTCGTCGTCTGCGTCCACAAGGTATTCATCATCACGCACCGTGCAGCATTCGCTGCATCCGAGCACGGCTCCGCGTAAATCAAAATACAGCTTTTCGTGGTATCCGAGGCGCGTGTGGCATATGCTGCACTTCGGGTTTTCGCCTTCATCACAAGGGTCCCATGCAATCGAGACACCAACAAAATTCAGTTCATACATTTGACACGCCTCCCGTTTCGTGGTATTTTTTAGATGTAGATTTTTTGTCTGCGCCTCTGTTATCCGTGCCAGCGGATGCAGGGGCTTTCTTTTTTGCTTCTTCGCGCAACAGTCGGTAGCTGCATACGTTCAACCATCCCTGTGTTGTTCCGTATCCGCACAGTTTAACGGCCTCTTTTATCCGTTCTGCCTGTTCGCGCGTAAATCGGGCGGAAATGCGGTGTGGCAGCTTGTGCCTGTCGCCCGACCGTTTACATTGCTTCGCGGGTAAACCGCCGTTTCTGGCTGTTGCAACCGCGTCCAACGCGGCCTGCGCTTCTGCTGTGCGCCTTACGCCGTATTTTCCGGGATTGTTGGCCTTGCTGTCCAGCGATTTATCGTATCCGCTGAACCCGGCCGCACGTACAACCTGCACGCATTCTTTTTGTGTCATGGCTATGACCATTCCTTTCCGCTGCGCTCCAAGGCACCAAAATGGATGAAA
>ERZ1036420.462-NODE-462-length-25826-cov-5.127469_pt1 | contig 25826 bp, 26 predicted proteins | sample MGYA00514220_ERZ1036420 | MGnify/ENA primary metagenome ERZ1036420 (study PRJEB33795, sample SAMN09464938) | human gut metagenome | host: Homo sapiens | place: USA: Stanford, California | collected 2016-10 | study: EMG produced TPA metagenomics assembly of the...
GAATAAGTCTGTAAGCTGTTTTTCTTGCTTACAAACTTATTATACGAGGAGGTCTACCGTGGTGATCCATGTATGTTCGGGATCGTACTTCTGGCTCAGTTCATACCTTGCCCTTATGGTCTCGGCTTTTAGGTGCTGTATGTCTTTAACCATAGAATCTACGAGTTCCAGGAAGGAGTAGATAAGTTCGCAGCTGTCAGCGTCAGGGTATTCATCCCATGCTAGATCGTTATCATGGAGCATCATGCCTCACCATCCTTTCCGGATGCCTTGAAGCCATGGCGTTTACGCATGGAGATGCGGCCGTCTATGAAGACATCGTAGGCATTGTGGATAATCCTGTCCATGATTGCTTCGGAGATCGGGCTGCCTTCCGCCGAAGCTGGATCAATCCGTTCATACCAGTCATCCGCAGCATACTGGGAACAGAAGATCATCGATCCTTTCGGGCTGTTGATGCGTGCCTCCACGATCTCCAAAAGATTATAGGATTCCTGCGGTTCCAATGGACGGATAAGCCATTCATCCAGGATAAGGAGATCCAGTTTCAGGTATGAACGGATTGTTTTACGGAATTCACCGGTACCTTTGGCGACATTCAACTCCTCCAGGAGTTCTGGAAGTCTTACATAACGTACTTTCAGAAACTTTCTGCAGGCTGCGTTCCCGAGCGCACAGGCAATATATGTCTTGCCGCCGCCACTGGCGCCGCTCAGGATGATATGGCGCCCTTCCTCGATGTACTTACAGGTTGCAAAACGCAGCATTTGTGCCTTGTCGAGCTTCCTGTCAGGATGGTACTCTATTCCTTCGACCGAAGCGTCTGGCGCAGAGAAACAGGCATCCCGGATACCTTTCGCGAGCTTATTGGATTAAAGCGATCTCCCGTTGTGAGTACTTGAGACTCTTTAGTCTCAGGATTTCTCGATAATTCACCATAATTATCGTCCTCCTGTAAATGATAGTCACACAGTTGTGTGCCATTTATCATTATAGAAGAACGGTTGCCGGTTGGTTGAGCCATTCGGCAAAGTGGCTCTAAATCAGCGGTAAGGTGGCTCAGTTAGGGCGTGCAGCGTGCTCTGAGTGACCGTTATTTACAATACGGGAAACCATCATTTCCGGCGCCCTTCACACACTGCGGAACAGCGGGAGGATTATTAAGCCGTCCCGAGGAGAATACCAGATCAATGACAATTTCCCTGTTGCAGGCCCTGAAAATTCGAATATACTACCTGCTCCGACCATAGCATCCGCCTTAGAAAAAGCCCTTGCATTTATTAACTCATACACAATCAAAGTCACCGATATTGACGATCCGGAAACCTTTCTGTACAACCGGCAGATTTTAATCGAAACACAGGAATTCATTGAAAAACAGATAGCACGATTGAAATAACCGAATGGTATGAGCCGTTCTTCTGGTTGACCAGAGTATCCTGATATACCAATTAAAGATCTCTTAGAATCATATCCCCTCTGCGGGGCAAATCTACAGAGTCTTTCCTTAATCCTCCATCAGCTCCATCATCAGTCTGGCTCCAACCTTGATGCCTTCCAGATATCCCTGACGCTCATAAGCAGCACAAAGGCTAAATACAATGTCCATATAGTCATCTGCTTCCTGCTCCGTATCGACCAGGGCTCTCAGCTTCTCCTTCAGAGGGTCCGTCTGCACCTTAAACTCCGGTGTTTCCACAGAATTGTACTCAGCGAATATGAAATAAAGGAGTTCAAGCATACAATTTACCTGGCCCTGATAATTGGGCGGATTGTCCTTCAGATAGGTCACGATGTTCTCTACAATGGCAGATGTATTAAATTTTCGTGTCCCCCACATATGTTTCTCCTGCTCCTTCTGCACCAGGTTTTCCTTACACTTCATGCTCTCCTTATGGTCTATATGTGTCATAATCGCCACCATCCTTCCTATTGTTTGTGGCGATATTACCTCTACGTTTGGCACATAGCAAGTGGAAGAGTAAAGGTTGGATTGTATTGGATGGGATACTTTGTATCAAGCAATTTTCATTTCAATCTAAATGAAGTACATACAGATTGGACTCATTCGGCGTCCCCACGTATTACTCCCAGCTTTACAAAGATCGGATACAGATAGCTGGCTCCAAAAGTCCCTAATCTTTTCGGTCCGGCAACGTCTCCCCCAAGCTCCATCGCTTTCCGAAACGCCATGAATACTGTGGCCTGTGTGATCGACTTGGATTTCCGATTGACGAACATCTCACCGCCTTTGATTTTGTAGGTAAATTTCAGACCTTTCGCTGTGAGGAACACACAGCCTTGGAGATAGAGCAATAACTTCCACAATGCAGCTTCCTGTTCCTGCTTGGACTGTCTGGCCAGGGTTGGCAGGCTCGAACGAAATTCCTCACATTTCTTTTTCCTCTCCCGGTACAGCCGGATCCGTTCCGCATTGGCCGACAGCTCATCCAGCTTGTATAGGATCTTCGTATACGGAAGATAGGAGTGAACGGACGCACGGCTCAATCCTGTTATTTTCATGATCTGACTGATTTCCATACCATCGTCATACAGCTCCGCTACTTGGCGTGATAATGCAGTGGAATACAAACCTGCAGTGATCAGCAGCTTCCTGGCCTTCAGCGCCGTAATACCAAACTTGGCAGCCACAGCGTTCAGGCCCGGAAAAGTAGTATTGTATATTTCAGAGGAACTGACCATCCTTCACGGTCAATCTGATCACCTTTCACGGAGATTCAGATCACTGATCTCGGAGAGGGATAGTCGGCGATCAAAGTCATTCTTATAATGATAATGGCACACATTCGTGTGACTATCATTTAAGGAGGACGATGATCATGGTAGATTATCGCGAAATCCTGAGGCTCCAGAGCCTTGGACACAACATCACTCAGATCGCCGGATCGCTGCACAACTCCCGCAACACCGTAAGAGAAGTAGAACGGCTTGCGGATGAGAAAGGCATCCGGTGGCCGCTTGGAGAGGAGGTGACAAATCCACAGCTTTATGTTCTGCTTTATCCGGAACGACAGGAAAAAGCAAATGTTTATCTGGAACCGGACTGTGCCTGGATCCACCGCGAACTGGCGAAAAAAGGAGTGAACCTGACATTGCTTTGGAAAGAATATCAGGTCAATTGCTCCAATGTCGGGCGTGTCCCATACCAGTATACACAGTTTTGTGACATTTACCGGGCATGGGCAAAAAAATCCAAAGCTACGATGAGGATCCATCATAAGCCCGGAGATGCCATGGAAGTGGACTGGGCAGGCGGGACACTGCCGATCAAAGATCCTGTTACTGGAGAGACTGTTCCCGCATACCTTTTTGTAGGGGTCCTTCCCTGCAGCTGCTATGTTTATGCTGAGCTCTGCAGTGACATGAAGTCTGAAAACTGGCTGCTCTGCCATGTACATGCCTATGAGTATTTCGGCGGCGTACCCAGGCTGACGATCCCGGACAATCTCCGTACCGGTGTGCTGAAAAATACCCGCATGGATACCGTCCTGAACCGCAGCTATACAGAACTCGCAGACCACTATAGCACTGCAGTAGTCCCTGCCCGCGTTCGCCGTCCACAGGACAAGAGCCATGCCGAGGGCAGTGTCTCCTATGCGTCTACGTGGATCCTGGCGGCACTGCGGAACGAAATCTTCTTTTCCCTTGCCGATGCCAAAGAGGCAGTTGCTGAAAAGCTGGAAGAGCTCAATGGTTATGCCTTTAAAAAGCGGGAAGGGAACCGCCGCGATGCTTATATCCATGAGGAAAAAGAATTCATGCAGCCGCTTCCTGACAATCCCTATGAACCGTCTCTCTGGTCGGATCAGACAGTTCTTCTTGATTATACCGTAACTGACGGATTAAACAAGTATTCTGTCCCCTATGATCTGATCGGGGAATCGGTCAGCGTCCGTGTCACGCGCAATACACTGGAAGTATTCTTCCACGGGAACCGGGTGGCTGTCCATCCAAGAGAGGCCGGCCGTAAGCGGGACCCGGTCATGATAACCTCGCATATGCCGGAGAACCATCGGCAGTATCTTACGTACACGAAAGATGATTTCCAGTCCTGGGCTTCCACGATCGGCCCCAATACAGAAAAAGTCGTCCGCTTCTTCCTGGAATCCGGAAAAGCTCCTGAGCAGGGCTTTAAGTCTTGTGTCAGCCTGAAAAAATACGCAGATCGATACAAAGCTGAGCGGATCGAAGAAGCGTGCCGGCAAATCCTTTTGTTTAGTGGAGATCCTTCCATCCGTGGGATACAGGCCTTGCTGAAATCCCCGGTAAAGAAAGAGGGGAAAACAGATCCATCATCCATCCAAAGGACAAATCGCCGCCGGAGCCGCGGCTTTACCCGTGGCGCAGAACAGTTCCGGGAAGGAGGCGATGAAAAATGATCGACCTCTCAACCGTCAAAGAACTGCGTGCCCTGAGGCTTCCCGGTATGGCACGGGAATTGGAGTCACAATTGGAAGAACCTCAGCGTTATAAGGCGCTCTCCTTTGAGGACCGTCTGGCTCTTCTCGTAGACGCAGAAAACGTTTCACGCAGGAAGAACACCATCCAGCGCCGGATCCATGAGGCCAGGCTCAGTGAAAGCCAGGCATGTGTGGAAGCGATTGAGTACTATGAAGACCGTGAGCTGGACAAAGGGCTGATCACAAAGCCTGCGACTTGTGCGTATATCCGTGACAACCACCATGTAGTCCTGAAGGGAGCAACAGGTGCGGGAAAATCTTATATCGCAAACGCGCTTGGTGTCGCCGCATGCAGGCAACTCTATAAGGTCCGCTACGTCCGTATGCCTGATCTGCTGAATGAATACGCAGCTGCCAAAAGCCTGAATACACAAAATAAGGTAAAAAAGGCCTATGCCAGGTTTGACCTGCTGATCATTGACGAATGGCTTCTCCGGCCGCTTCCCGAATCGGAAGCCTATGATCTTCTGGAACTGATTGATGCCTGCAGCCGGAAAGGGGCGCTGATCCTCTGTACCCAGTATGACGTAGATGACTGGTATTACCGCATTGACTGTGACCGGGCCGAAGACGAAGGCAGTGCCGTCGCCGAAGGTATCCTGGACCGCATCATTAACAATAAGTACAGCATTGAGGTCAAGGGCCGCATCTCCATGAGAAAACGCCACGCATTTTCAGATGAAGGAAGCGGGGTGAATGACAATGGCTGATAACACCATCTATGACCTGTTGGATGAGGTCAACTGTGCTGATTCCTGTGAAGCTGTCACCGCACTCTGTGAGTTAATTGATGAATTGCTGAAGGATATCCAGCACCTTGAGCTGGAATGCATCAGTACAAGGTATCTGCTGAGCCAATATATGGATGAGGATCAGGGGAGCCTTTTGCGCAGCGACATCCTGGAAAATCTGGGACACCGTCACTATGACAGCCCGGCATATCAGTTGTTTAAAGAACTTCTGTATGACGGCGGGGATCCTATGGAATTCCGTGACTATCTTATCAAGGTACAAAAAGCTTGTAAAGGCGAATGGCCATGTTGGCACTAATCTATCATTGAAGCGGAGGCCGCTCTGGAGGATGCTATCATTCTCCAGGCGGTACAGCTGCCAGATGATATCATGACACTTTTTGATTTGGTCTTTAAATATATAATAGGGCAGACACGGAGCTAACAGTAACAGAGGCACTGATCTGGTTTCCGTGATCACTGATCTAATACTCCGTGACAAGTGATCTATTTATCCGTGAACGATGGTCTATTCACGCGTAATATACATAGACATTTTTCCATACTGAAAAGAACCGAGATTCATATGTTTTTTTCCTTCACAGCCTACTTTCATTAAAAAAAGCGAAACAAATCCGCACCACACCGCCCAAAGCACTTCCGAGACAACTTGCAATTTAACCAAGTCTGATACTACGGCCAGTGTAAAAACAATCATTCCAAAGCGCATTTTTATGCACTTGATTTTTTGATTGGGATTCATTCCAAATAAAAAGCCTAATACAAAGTAGTGGGATCGGAACAAAACGATTCGTTCACTAGTTATTACATTATCATATATTATTTTCGCTTTGCCTAGTATAGTTTGAGTTGGCACATAATCCCACAAAACACTGAAAACAAACAACAAAACAGATATTACAAACCATACAGCCATCGCTTTATAAATATTTTTATCAAAGTCTATAATTAACTTCAATAATAGTGATATAAAGAGCATAACGCCAATATACCACATAACATTTCCAGGAGATCCAATTGCAAAGTCCACAATTTGGTTTCTTAGTACATTAAAAGGAGCATTCCCACTTCCTATTTTACGAATAGTCAGCAGAATGGCGTATACCCCCCCCCAGAACAAATACATTTTTAGATACTTTTTTATCAAACGACCGCATTTATATCCTGATAGCCTTCCCTGCTGATATTCTTTTCCGTAAAAATAACCGCTAAGTACAAAAAAGAATGGAACTGCACAAGATGTGATTATTTTCCCATAATAGCAGTAAATCACTTCATCAATATCGCAGAACAATTGCGTATGTATTGTAATCACTAAAATTGCTGCTATAAATTTAAAAAAATCTAGCTGAGGGTAGTGCTCAACCACTTCTTGATTTTTCATCGTTTTACAACCTTTTTTATAATTTTATATATAAACTCTCTATTAATTACGCAAAACATCACACTTGCAAGAAGCAAATTCAATGCACTTAAAGCAACGGACTTAAAAACATATGACATACCCAGCATATAAATATAATACACTATGTAACAACAGGTTTTTCGTTCTAGTTTAAATTCAATCTCGCCATAAAGCCTAATATAGCGAATAACACATATTACAATATTCGAAACCAATGTTGAAATTGCCGCAGCATATATTCCTATCACTTTAATCAATGCTATATCAATAAGAACATTGACAACTGCACCAATCATCGTTGTTATTCCATTTTCTTTTGGTCGCTTCAAACTAATTTGAATTCCGCCAAAGTACTGTGTTAAAGATGAAAACACAATGGAAGTTATCAATATTGGAGTATAAAAAGCGGCCGTAAAATATCTCTCATTAAAAATATATGTAAACAAAAAGAAATTCAAACTTAACACACCGGCACATAACGATATCATTGTTGATACCGTATTGTTATAAATAGAATTGTAATATTCATTTCTCTTGTCCGAATTCAACATATCAATAGCAGCTTCTTGCCACGATATATTAAAAACATTAAATACAGATGCACAGAAATTTGGAATTTTACAGGCAATTGCATAAATTCCATTTGCAGCCGCGCCAAGAAAAATATTAATTAATGTTCTATCTGAAACATTTATAATCCACCAGCATATATTATTGGGAATAAGGGGATACGAATATGCTACCAACTGCTTTACTGTTTCAAACGATATACTTGAAAGCTGAATATACTTCCAATACTTAATTGAAACAACTAGCAAAGCTTCACCAATTAAATATCCTACTGTATATCCATATATCATTCCAGTCAATCCGAGTTTGAGAACCAAAACAAAGAAAGTTACACAACCTGCAATCCCTACCGTCGATACAACATTGGCAAGTGCATATAGTCTTAATTGTTTTATTGCTCTGGTAACTCCCTGCAAATGATTAAGGAACAACTCGCTTACTAGTAAAGCAATAAACGGAAGCGTATATTCCCAACCTGTTAACAACCGAATAACAATCAACCCTAAAATAACAATACATGTATTAATAGCATTAATTCCAAACGCAGTACTAATATATTTTTTCTTATCATTGTCTGTATTAGATTCAATAACAAATCTAAAAACAGCATCAGAACTCGACAAAGTAATGAATGGAATCAACAATGAAACATACGTTGCCAAAAGATCATACATTCCATAATCTTCTGTGGACAACCATGCACTAAACAGTGGAATCATAATTAGATTAATTCCTTTTGTTAGCATAGTTCCAATTGACAACAATGCTGTATTTTTAGCCAAATTCGATTTTGACAAACTAATCGTCCACCTTTCTTTGAAAATTACTCTTTTAGCTTATTACTTCTGAAATATTGTTTGCGCTCAATCATGATCAAATAAAAAGACACCACCCAAGCAATTCGAGTATATTCTTCATATTGTGGCTCAACAATACCCATTATAGAAATCAATATCAACCAAATACCAATGATATTTCCAATTGTACTTTCCTTGATAAATTTTGAATTATAATACAACACAAGATAAATCAACGCAATGGTAACTGCTAACACAATGCCTCCAGTATATAACAGTTCCAAGCAGAAATTATGAGCAGATGTTCCCCACCCTGTTGTACCCACCAAATTCAAACTTGTCATATCGTAAGTTTCATATCCACAGCCAAGCCATAAATGCTGAGTTATTCTTCTTAACGCAGATAACCAAATAGGACCTCTACCATTTATCGTTGATCCTTTACTAAAGTATCGAGTCAATGACTGTAATAGGGCTATCTGATCCGATGCAATAGTACCCCCAACAACTATAATTGTACCTACAACAGATACAATCACAGCTGACAGCGGCGTAAATTTTATACGTTTCAATACACCTTGAAAAAACGCATTCTGATCAATTAATATATATATACCCAATATACCTACAACAAGCAATGAAGTAACAGATAGCACTCTAACTGCTGATATCGCCACTACTATAAACAGACAATAAAAATTTATGGAAAACGTTTTACTTTTACGCGTTAATTTGTCATAACACATCTTTATGCATAAGGCTGGCAGCTCCCATCTAATATGTGAATTATGATACCCCATAAAATAGTTTGTAGCATAACTTCCATTCATATACATTCCATTAGGGAACAAAAAAATAGTTATGCAATTTATTATTATTTCAATTTCAAGGATAGTATATATTACTTTTAAAAAACCCAATTCCTTTTTTCGCAGGAAATAATCTATAAAGCTAATGAAAGCAACACCTTTTATAACTTTTTTACTATACGAAGCAATTAAATTTGTATTTCCAGATAAAACTGTAGATATCCCCACCGATACCCAAGCAAACGTAATCAGCCAGAATATACTACTATATTTTTTCCTTCGTAATAAATTATAAAAAAAGCACGCAAAACATATATATGATACTGCATCTTGAATCATAACGATTCCATTAACTTTATACATGCTAGATGGAAGCATATAAAGAAAGCACACAATCCCTCCCACTATTTCCCATTTATGGACAATTAACTTTCTTTCCATGTTAATCACACTCCAAATCAAGGAATCGAATCAACTCATATGCTCTAGCTTTCAACGTATTCGGATCATTAACATTACTCGTTAAATACGTGTTATCACTGCCCATCGTTAAGTCAATTTGTTTATCAAGTAACTTTTTGCAAAGTTTATTATCCGCTGTTCCTCTTAGCATCTTTGCAACAAATGGATACTCAAATGCAGGCGAGTTATATGCAAATGCATATTTGTTAAATGGGATTTCATTTGCCATTTTCATAAGAAAATCTTCATTCGTTCCCAATTCTACTGCTTTTCGAAAAATGGAATCTGAAAAGACCTGCAAATTGGGATTATATTGTTTTAAAATTGCAAAGCCATATAAGTCAAAACATAAATAACCTTTTTCTAAGTTATACATTTCTGAATATTTATTTTTTAGACACAACACACCCGATACATAGCGCAAATACTTTTTAATATAATATTTTAGCTTGTACTTTCCACTATACCCCATATATGCAATATGGCAAAACAATCCATTTGGATAATATCGCAAATGCTTTGTTATATTATTACCAAACATATTACACTGATTTTCTACCTTCGCCCGTCTTGGATCTTCGCAAGTAATACTTGCCAACTCATACCCTACAGCTGCAAACCATAGTTGATGGTTGAAAGTCAAATCATAGCCCCAATTTTTCCCTTGTGTGTCAATAATTCTCCACAGGTTATCTTTTGTATCAAATTCCTGCGACAGAAAAATATCATATGCAATATCAAGTAATTTGAATTCACGCGTATTGCGATATGCATAAATAAGGCCTTCGATTGTCCATGCTGGTCCAATCAACCCATTTATATCATCGATGTTTGCATCCGTTCTGCATTTAGGAGCCATGTTGCTTCCATAATTTTCTGCATTTGTGATAAACAATAGTAGCCAATCTGAACATTCTTTATAAATTTCTTCTTTGGTTTCATGGTACAAGAAGGCAAATATTTGATACCAATGAGTACTATTACGTAACGCGGTGTCTTTATTATTATACGGTCCATTTTTTCCCTCGAAAGCATTTCCGGATTCCAATACTTTCTTCACCATATAATCCGATAAGCTTATTAATAAAGAAATATACTTTTCATACATTTACTTTTTCCTCCGCAATAGATATTTCACTACAGATCCAAGATACAAAATATTCTCACTGTCAAACGCTGAGGTTCTCACAGCTGCGAAATAAAATTGTATAGAATCCTTAATATTTCCATCTCGCGCTAATGTTCTAGCAATTATTAACAATCGCTTATGTAAGGTCCCCGGATATTTTTCATATAAGGTTTTATACTTACTCAAAAGCTGATTATATCCAACGACTCTATTTCCTTTGCCAGATGTTATAGAAACCTCACTAATGTTATAAATAGCAATGGGATTTGGAGAATATGCAATTTCCCCTTGTTCGATAAGCCTAATCCATAAATCATGATCTTGCGAAGATCGTATATTTTTATCAAATAACCCGGCATCAATAACAGCTTGTCTCCTTAGTAGAGGCAATGATGTTGATCCAATAAAATTGGATAACAGTATATCTTTCATAGGCTTTGAGCCTTTATATTCTCTTTTTACAATCGTTCTTTTTCCATCATTACACAAATAGTAATCTCCATATACCAAGGCAATGTGACTATCATCAAAATAAGGCACCAATATGCTCAACTTATCCTCTAGCCATTCATCATCATCATCCAAGAATCCTATTATCTCACCAGACGAATTATTGATTCCAGTATTTCTAGCCGCACAAGCACCTTTATTTTTCTCATGTTCAACATATTTAACTCCAACTTTTTCGCAATATGTTTTTATTTCAATTGCTAAAGCTTTATTTTCCGGAGCATCATTAACAATTACGACTTCTATATTTTCCCGACCATAAGTTTGTCGCAAAACGCTATTAACAGCTTTTTCCAGCACATTCTTTGGCCGATTATATGTAGTTATAATACAACTTACTAATTGTTTATTCATCATTCGTCCTCTTATCCCTAAAACAACTTCTACAATAATTTTTAAGGCAAAATAGCATTTCTTATAGCATAAGTGAAACGATAGACCACCATCCAATTATCATGTAGCAATTCTCGCATTTTACTTATTTTTTATCAAGTTGTAAATACACCCCAACGCTCTAATCGCAAAAAAATTATTTGAATATAATATTCTATACACTAGTTTATCTATATTTCTAGCGGCGTAAAGGCCTCCAACATCATATGACTGAGCCTCTGAAACAAAGACTTTATAGGGCTCATAATTTCCAAATGCACTAATATTCTTCACAATATAATGGTTAAGTGTCCTATAATAGTTTTCAAAGAACTTGTCATAAACATTCTCTTCTACCTGTAACCGCCTTAACATATCCATCACTCTTGATTTTGCTTTAAGCGAGTCAATTAGAAGTTTTGGAGTTTGTTTTCTAGTAATACTTTCTCCATTGTCCCTATAGAAATATAGCGGTTTATTATAGTAAAAAACACTTTTTACATTTTCGAATAAAGCGGCCGACTGTAATTGATCCTCAGCCATATTTAATCTACCATACATTGAATAATCAGTGTCTACATCAACCAATGACAATTTGGTACACTTAATCCACATCATGTTTAATACAACTGTGGAAACAAATGTTTGTATAATCCATGTCCGATTTAACGGTATTATTTCTTCTTGAAACAGCGGTTCAATATCAGTGACTTCTCCATTGTCATTTAATTTCGAATAGTTATAGATAATCATATCAGGTGCTTTATTAACTATAAGTGCAGCTAATTCGTCCAACATTGATAACGAACATTTATCATCTGAGTCTACATTTATCAAATAGTCACCTGATGCAACTTTCATCCCCGCTCTTCTTGCGAGAAGCAATCCTTTATTATCTTGATGAATAACTTTACATCTAGAATCAAGTTTTCGGTAGTTCTCACACATTTCATAGCAGCCATCCGTGGAACCATCATCAACAATTATCAATTCCAGATTTTTATATGTTTGATTTAACACAGATTCAACGGATTCATTCAAATATTTTTTTACATTGTATACTGGCATAACAATGCTAAACTTCGGCTGTGTATTTATAGTCTCTTTATGCATTTAGCAGGCACCCCCCCCACAGCTCTCGGGCTGGAATGCTTTTGTTAACAATAGATCCCGCTGCTATTACAGTACCCTCTCCAATTGTTACTCCTTTCAGAATTACACTATTCGCGCCTATCCAAACATTTTCTTTAATGCAAACAGGAGCGACTGTATAGCCATTCGTAACTCCGGTTGAACAAAATCGATGATCATGATCAACAATTACTACATTATTAGCAATAACCACATTATCACCAATCGCAATTGTCTCTTTTGCTGTTAATGAGCAATTATGGTTAAAAAAAACATTCTTTCCAATTGAAATACGCGCATTATCAGACACTCTTATATGCAATTCTCCATTTGATATTAGATATTGCATCACGGTCAAAATTGCATTTTTCCCGATACTGATGTCAATGTGTCCTTTCAATGAATTAATCCACGGGATTTTACAAGCGCCCCCATACCGTATTTTAAGAAAAAGCGTTGCACAAAAAGACTTTGCAAATTTCAGTATCTTCATCAAATACACCTCCATTTCAAAAAAATCACCTAGAAGTAAAAATTTCTTCCATATCGCGGCGACAGCTCTTAGCAATATACATTTCATCTGCATAGTATCCAGCACCAAGCACAACTGCAATATGTTCAGTTTCACTAATTCCAAGATGTTTCTTAACTTCTCGCTCTTCTGAGGCAGTATTTGCCCACTGAATAAAGCAAGACCCTATTCCGCGACTGTGTAAGGCATTAGCGAGATTCATTGCAACTAATCCTGCATTTAAATAACCTTGATTTCTTTCCCCATAATAATCCAAGGATTTTACATCATATGTCAGAACAAAATAATTCACAGTATCTCTGGTAAATCCCGATGCACCATAAATCGTATCTGTTATGATATCACAGTTTTCTCTATTGGAAATCTGGTAAATTTTAATCATCTGCCTATTGCATGCAGTAGGCGCTGCTTGGGCAAGAAGAATGCATTCTTTTACGACATTAGGCTCCAACTTCTTGTCAGAAAAAGTTCGTACAGCTCTCCTGGTTTTAATGACCTCATCAAATGCAGTATTGCCATTCACGGTCAATTCCTGTTTCTGCACAATTTTATATCCAACGTCCATTCCTTTCATATCTGTACCATAATTAGCAAGGAACGCATCCACCATTTTCATTAATTCATCGTTCCATCCATGTTCTTTGTAAAACAGTACCCACTGATACAAAATTGAAATAGACATCTTATAAGCAGACGAATTTACATATCTCTCTTCTTTTTCACAAGCTTTTATCATATCCATGAGTTTGGCAACCTTTTCTTTACCAAATGGTCTAGGATTAGGCATACACATACCTTTTTCGATGTTGTGAACAAACATTAACATCCGGTATTCATAATCTTCTCTTTTATCAGATTCCTCCATGTAGTACTTACAAAATACATCGGCATCTAACATATACTCATACCGGATCTTACATTTTTTGACAAAACGTCTTAAAGAATCGACATTTTTCAATTTATCGGTTATTGACATCTTGATACTCCTTTTTCAATGGCGTCTCTCAAATATATTCTTGAACTATTTCTATATTGTTTGATTCGCATTTCTACTTTTTCCCAATCAATATTCGGCATTTTATCGATTTCATCCACATTAAAACCACTTGATATAACTCTATTTCCAGTAGACAATAAATCTTGTAGTCCCAATATTCTACTCATTTGCAATTTACCCTTTTTAGGCAAAACATAAAAAGTTTTATGAAAAAAGCAGCTAAACACCATGCAGTGAAACGAATCAGTAAAAACATATTCCGCATTTCTAATTGCACTAATAAAATCCGTCGGTGACGCCTCCCAAAGTTTTATATCTCCAAACTTTAAATCATATGGCACCATGTGTTCTCCATCCAAAAAAGGAATTGTAACAATTGGAATATTTTTACTTTTTGAAAACCTTTCTATTGCTTCCCTGTCTTTTTTTGTTCCCCTTAATATATATGCAAAAATATATTTATTTTTATATATACGATAATTGGATATTCCTTCCCATACCTTCTTTTCAACTAAGAAAGTCGGATCTGCAACAGTCGTACACACTTCATTTTGAAGGATATCATTAATCAATCTTGTTCCACTTTCTTCTCGAGAAGAAAGTGCATCAAAATCTATAAGATTCTCTTTTATTTTAACGCGCGTTTCCATTTCAGCATCTTCTATTCCGATACTCGGCGCATATGATATCTTCAGCTTTCCTTTATTCACAAATTTCAACCAATACATACTATCTAAACTTGTATTTGCTGGATTCCATATTTGGTCACTTCCACAAATAAATCCATCAAATTCTTTATTTGCGTCAGCTATATTTTCTTCAGAATATACCATATCCGTTGTATACAGATTAGCATCAACAAACTCTTGGAGATTTTGCACCCGTTTTCTTAATTTTGGCAACCCAAATCTCCCAACAAGACGCTTAAAAGTCGTTTTTAATCCATACTCCTTTAATTTCTTAACAAGGTTACTTGCTGAAGCCATCTTCTTGCTATATTGATTGATTATCACATACTCTTGATTTAAATCATTTTCCAGATACTTTTGAAGTGCAAATGCCTGCAAAATAGACCCATAATTATTACGCCACCATGTTATTCCACCCAATCTCATTCTAATCCGTCCTTATAATTCATAACAATTCATATAACCTTTTGCAAAAGCATCCATAGAGAACTCATTTTGATAACTTATGAATGCATTATTTTCCATTGTTCTTTTTTCCTCTGGATGTTCTATCATCCAAACAACATTATTGGCAATTTGTTCTGATGATTTAGGAGCTATAACCAGGCCATTTTCTCTATTATGAACAATTTCAATAGTTCCATCCACCCCTGTTGCCACTACTGTTTTTCCTACCGAAAAAGCTTCAATTGGTGTTAATGGAAACCCTTCCCATAGCGAGCTTAAAACCACTAAATCCAATTGAGCCATTATATTTTGAATATCAGATCTATATCCCATCAATATAGCCTGGTTTTCGATTCCCAGATGTTTTATTACATCCTTTATTTTATCTTCATCTTCTCCGCTACCAATCACTAGAAATCTAGTATTTGGATATTTATTTAAAACACTAGGGATTGCGTTGATATAATACTCCATGCCCTTCTGTTCAGAAAGTCTTCCAATATTTCCTACGATATAGCATCCTTGATTTTTTAATTGTGAAATCAACGGAACATCTACAACTATACCCTTAAATGGTGGAACCGAATTATGTACAACATGTATATCATCAAGTCCGAATACTTCTTGTAAATTCTTGCTAACCATTTCTCCACAGGCTATCCGTATTGCATGTTTATATGAAAAACGAGTCAAAAATTTTCTGTTATCAAATGTATTATGACTTGTATTCAAAAATTTGCGATTTTTATATAATCCTAACAAGCTGACATAAAAAGCAGCCATCCTGTGATGCGTATGTATTAATGTAATATTCTCTTTAGTTATAATTTTTTTCAGTTCTTTACTCACAGTAATTATCGTAGACAAAGATTTATTTTCTATGTCTGGAATTAAATAATGTTTAATTCCCATGTTATTAAGTTTTTCTACATTTACGCCTCCACAGGAACAAACAACAATATTATTTACAAGTGGCTTAAATATCTCACAAAGCTGTAATATTACATTTTCTGTTCCACCAAGCATCATTGTGCGTGTAAAAAAAAGCACATTGTGTTCTTTGAGCTGCATCATATCACCTATACTTCATAATTAACTTTACAATTTTAGTGTCATCTATAAAATACCTCTTAAACATTCGTTTGGGCTCTTGTGTAAATCGATAGAACCATTCCAATCCGTGTTCACTCATCCAACGAGGCGCACGTTTTACATTTCCAGCAAGAAAATCCACAGTTGCTCCTGCACATACAGAAACTTTCGCATCATATTTTCCAATGTTTTCATAAATCCATTTTTCCTGCTTTGGACACCCAAAGCACGCAATCAACAAATCCGGCTTTACGTCCGAAATCATCTGATTTATATGATTCAGCTCATTCTCATCTTTTTCAAACCCAAACGGAGGCGCATACGTTCCAACAATCTTAATCTTAGGATGTTTACTCTCTAATTTTTTCTTTGCCTGCGCCGCAATTCCATCTTTCCCACCGATAATAAATATCTTGTAGCCTTTTTCGGCTGCATCCTCACAGAGTAGTGGCACCAAATCTGAACCTGAAATCTTTGCCTTTAATGGTCTACCATGCAATTTAGATATCCATACTAACGGTTTACCGTCTACCAACACCATATCTGCACAATCAACAACTTTTTTTAGATACGGATCATCTTCTATTTTCATGACAACATCCACATTAATTGCCACAACGTAGGATTTTTTATCTGTCGCAATCATCTGCTCAATGGCTTCTACTGTCTCTGACATTGTGACATTGTTTATGTATGTGTTAAGCAGTGGTTGTTTTTCCATCACATCAGTTCTCCCAAAAAAATTCATTTTCCAACATTAAGCACAAGCAGTGGTAAACCGGAAGATGTAATTCCTGAATCATGTATGTCTCAGTCTGCGGCACTTTAATGCACACATCACTCATCTGCTCCAATTTACTACTTTTTGCACCGGTCAATCCAATTACTTTCATGCCCTTTGCATGAGCAGTTGTTGCTGCATACAAAATATTCTTACTGTTGCCACTCGTTGAAATGGCAAGGAATACATCTCCTTCCTTGCCATAACCATTCACCTGCTGTGCAAAGCAAAGAAGCGGTTCACAATCATTCATATAGGCCGTAGACAAAGCTGGATGTCCATCCAACGCAATCGCTGGTAACGCGCCCTGCAAATTTTCTGCCAGAACAGTTCCAAGCTCTTTATTTTCTTCAACCAGTTTCTCAGCAAAATCTACCTGCGTTTTTCTTGGGAGTTTAAATCCCTTCATCAGTTCCCCAACGATATGCTCTGCATCTGCGGCAGAGCCTCCATTTCCGGCAACTAATAACTTCCCGCTATTTTTATAAGATTTTTCAATAATTTGATATGCTGCAATAATTTCATTTTTTACGACTTCTAGTGCCGGGTATCTTTTTACCAATACTTCAATATGTTCTAAAGCTTTAGTTTTCATTTTTCTCCTCACGGTACTTTATCATTGCCGGAACTCCTACCGCTAATGAATCAGCGGGAATATTATGTGTTACAACCGCATTTGCTCCAATAACTGCATTATCTCCGATAAATATATTTCCAAGAATTACTGCACCCGCGCCAATCATCACATTATTGCCTATGTATGGGGCTTCACCCAAGCAGTTTGCTCCTGACCATTTACTCCCGATGGTCACTCCTTGAAATATTTTGCAGTTTTTACCAATGACTGCTTTTGGATGAACAACACAACCAATTCCTCTATGATAAAAAACGGTTCCATTTCCAATTTCAGCTTCTATCGAAACCGAGCATGAACAAATCAAATGATTCGCAAGCTCAATCATCCTTGATAATTTATGCGGTACCCCCCCCCCATTTTTGAGAGACGGTTTCCAAATCTCCAAAGCTTATTCATTTACCATTTCCTCACGCTAAGGACTTCATGAATTCAAGAAGCGATTTTTGAGTTTTCGTTTGTCCATAGTCTTTGTCGCTATTCCCTACCAATACCGTTTTGCACCCTGCATTGATGCCAGATTTAACGTCATTTTCTCCATCACCAACCATCCAAGATTGAGACAAATCGATGTTGAAATCTTCTGCCGCTTTCAACAACATTCCCGGCTTTGGTTTTCTACATTCGCAATCAATCTTCAATTCCGGACGATCTCCTTCATATCCCTTATGCGGATGATGCGGGCAGTAATAGATTGCATCCAGATACGCTCCCTCTTTACCAAGGAGTGTTTCCATCTTATTGTGAATCTCTTCTAGTTCAGCGAAAGACACCTCGCCGCGAGCAATCACCGGCTGATTGGTTACAACGATTGCCAAATATCCCGATTCATTGATCTTGCGGATGGCTTCTGCAACGCCATCAATCAGTTCAAAGTCATCAATATTCCGAAGAAAACCTACATACTTGTTAATCGTTCCATCTCGATCAAGAAATACTGCTTTTTGCTTATTCCTTAGATTTTTACCAGTGACTCGTCCTTCTTTATAGTCAGCACATACAGAATAATATCTGTCAGGCGTTCCCATGTCCTTGACATACTCTGGACTGTCATAACAGAACATCTTCCCCGTTCCAGCCAGCGGTTTCAGCAACTGACGATCCAAGTCAACCTTTACAGGTTTTCCATCGTTCCCAATCTTTCCAATGGTTTCAGCATCAATCTTTGAAAGGTCCAGTACTTTCGGACTTATAACATGAAGTCCCGCATTTACCCGATTTCGATAATACTGCGGTCGTTCATCCTCTTTTGCAAGCCACTTTTCCACTGCACCAGTTTTATCTGCAACAATCAAACCACTATCATACGGATGACTATTAGGATGGGTAAAAAGCGTCACCAGACCACCATGCTGATTGTGGTACTCAACAAATCTATTAAAGTCCACATCGAACATAGCATCCGCATTAAGGAGCAAAAAATCTGATGTCAACTTATTTTTTATTTTGAACAAGGCCCCTGCGTTCCCTAAAGGCTCTTTTTCAAAATAATATTCAATGTGTACTCCAAACGATCGTCCCGTCACAGGAGACTTTCCTGAACCATCGCCAAAATAGTCCATAATAATATTTCCTAAATGGCTCACCGTAATAATAATGTCATCAAAGCCTTGTTCTTTAAGGCATTCGATTTCCCGCTCTAAAACAGGAATTCCCTCAATTTTAATCATTGGCTTTGGGATATCACTCGCCACAGAAGAAATGCGAGTTCCTTTTCCTCCGGCCATAATCACTGCTTTCATATTCTTAGTCCTTTGGTGTATAATCTTCGGGTGTATAGTGAATCACTCTTGTACCACCATCTTCAAATTTGAATGGGATGTACAGCAAATCTCTCATTGCCCAACGCACAGCATCCTGACGCTCTGGCTGTACATAAAATACTAGGAAACCGCCGCCGCCTGCGCCAAGAAGTTTTCCGCCTAAAGCACCTGCTGCCATACCTTTTGCGTACAGTTCATCAATACTATTTGTGGACACAGCAGAACCTGTTTGACGCTTCAACTTCCAAGTGTGATCGAGCAATCTGCCAAAATCATCCAAATCGCTATCTTTGTCAGTCAAAACTCGCTCTGCATCGTCTACCAAGGATAGCATTTCCTTCAATTGCGCTGTTTTATCCGTCTTTCCGGCAGCGTTTGCTTTCTGCACATCGGAAGAGAATCGAGTAAATCCTGTAAAAAACATCAGTAGGTTTTGATTAAGCTGCTTTTTCCGTTCCGGCGAGATAATCACCGGGAGTACTTCATATCCATCTGCATTAAAGTTGATACGGTTAAATCCACCGAAAGATGCTGCGATCTGATCCTGCCAACCGCCAGCTTCCTGGCAAAGATTGCGCTCCAAATAAATTGCCTCATCTGCCAACTTCTTTTTATCTGCATACTTTCCCTTCAGCGCATAAAATGCGTTCAGCATTCCAACTGCAAAAGAGCTTGAAGTACCAAGACCAGAGCGCGCTGGAAGATCAGCTTCATAGGTGAGACGAATTTCATGCATATCCAGCATTTTCATCGCATTCCGGATTGCCGGGTGCTGAATATCGTTGATGTCAGTTACTCGTTCGGTCTTTGAGTAAGACAACTCCGTAGAGTAGTCAAAGAAACGCGGCAAATGACGCACATTTACATAGCAGTATTTATCAAAGGTAGTAGACAGAACTGCCCCTCCATGTTCCTTAAAAAAATTTTCCATGTCTGTTCCGCCGCCAAAAAACGACATACGAAACGGTGTCTGTGTAATAATCATTTTTCCCACCTCTTTTATTTCACTTAATCTCTCTGGAAAATATCTCTGGTGTAAACTTTCTCCTTCACATCATCCAGGCACTTGTCATACCGGTTTGCGATGATGGCGTTGCTCATTTCCTTGAACTTTGCCAGATCGTTGACAACAACGCTACCAAAGAAAGTCTCACCATCTTTCAGGGTCGGCTCGTAAATAATGACTGTTGCGCCTTTTGCTTTAATGCGCTTCATGACACCCTGGATAGAGCTCTGACGGAAGTTGTCACTATTGCTCTTCATGGTCAGACGGTAAACACCGATAGTGACTGCCTTTTCCTTATCCTCATCGAACTCATTCTCTGCATCGTAGCCGTAGTAGCCAGCCAGCTTCAAAACGCGGTCAGCAATAAAGTCTTTACGAGTTCTATTACTCTCCACGATAGCTTCAATCAGGTTCTCCGGTACATCTGCATAGTTTGCCAGCAGCTGCTTGGTGTCTTTCGGCAGGCAGTAGCCGCCGTAACCAAAGGACGGGTTATTGTAATGGCTGCCGATACGAGGATCAAGGCAAACGCCGTCAATAATCTGCTGGGTGTTCAGCCCCTTGCTCTCTGCATAGGTGTCCAGCTCATTGAAGTAAGCAACACGCAGAGCCAGATAGGTATTGGCGAACAGCTTGACGGCCTCTGCTTCGGTGAAGCCCATGAACAGCGTGTCGATATCTTCCTTAATGGCACCTTCTTGCAGCAAACCAGCAAACTCATGTGCGGCTTCTACTAATCTCTCATCACTTAAATCAGTGCCAACGATGATACGAGAAGGATACAGATTATCATAAAGAGCCTTGCTCTCTCTTAAAAATTCCGGGCTGAAGATGATATTTTTGCTGTTGAACTTCTCGCGAACAGAAGCGGTATAGCCCACAGGGATGGTGGACTTGATGACCATGATGGCGTTCGGATTATATTCCATGACCAGCTTGATCACAGCTTCGACAGCAGATGTGTCAAAATGCTGGGTGTGGCTATCGTAATTTGTGGGGGCAGCTATTACAACAAAATCCGCATCCGAGTATGCAGCCTTTGCATCCAGGGTTGCAGTCAGATCCAGATCTTTTTCCGCCAGATATTTTTCAATATAGTCGTCCTGAATCGGAGACTTCCGGTTGTTGATCATCTCGACCTTCTCCGGGATAATATCCACAGCGGTCACATGATGGTGCTGGGAAAGCAGGGTCGCAATCGACAAACCAACATAACCTGTTCCGGCCACAGCGATTTTATAATTTCTCATAGTATTTCTCCTCCAAGCCATTTCTGGCTCCCCTTGATTTTTTAATCTATTTACACATCCAAATTCAGGATGATATCCGCGTGTTTTATGGTGTGCGTTCGCCTAAGTGTTTTTCCTTACTGTCATACCCTTTCGGTGCAGCAATCACATTTTCTACTTTTCTCCGTTTTATTGAGTACACCTGTCTCGCTTCTGCAATAAACGAAGTGTTGTTTTATACTGTCGAACCCCGTCCATGCTCATATGCCATTTTTGCGAAGTGCCGGTTTATACACTCAAAAGGCGTAGACGCGTATATGTTGTTAAAACTGTATATATCATCCACTTTCAACCACACCCCCTACCGTCACTATGAACAAATCATGCAGATTTTTCACCCTCGACACCCCGTCTATATGTACCTATCATCTTCTCGACAGGTCTACTCAACAGAAAAGTTGCGAAGTAGAAATCGCCATTTTTCCCGATATTTTCATGACTCAATAAACCGCAGCAAAGTAGCCCTCATATTTACCGGCGATAGTGTACTCAATAGAGCATTAGCAGAGTAGGTGATAAGCTCATGGATTTTTGATGTTTTTATCATCTGCGCTGCCATTTTTCTCATTCCGCCCACATCTCCGCTATCAACCGTCCAATGTGTTTCTCATCCACCGGCAAACTGTGTAAATATCACCCATTTTCACCTCATATTTCAGGGCGCTTTGCAACGAATCTCCGGTATGTTGAGTGTGAAAATCGGGTCTTTTTTGACTATGCTACGTTGCTTCGGTTTGTTGAGTAGACATTAGTAGGTGCCGCAATCACAACAAAATCCGCAACGCTATATGCTGCCTTTGCATCCAGCGTTGCGGTCAAATTCAAGTCCTTTTCTGCCAGATACTTTTCGATATATTCATCCTGAATCGGTGATTTGCGCTGGTTCACCATATCAACCTTTGCTGGAACAATATCCACAGCATAAACCTTATGATGCTGAGACAGTAGTGTGGCAATAGACAATCCCACATATCCAGTTCCAGCTACAGCAATCGTATACTTCTTATCCATAACGTACTTCCTCTTTCTATCCGGCAGAGCCGGAATATTTTCTATGATCGAAATCACTGTGGAAAATTCATTCCAATATTTGTAATATTTTCATTATTTCCACAGTTCCCTATCAGCCAAAGTAATCCATTTAATCTTTTTCAGGTCGTGTCTGCCCAATCAATGCAATACAAAATCTTGTCAAATCAATACCTAAAATGTTCATTTCTGGTTCATAACCATCAACTATTCCATTTAGGACAGACACCTCAAATGTTGAATACTTTATTGACTTCTATTAGCTTCAATAATCCCATTTGGATAAGCACCCTTTGTACATAGCAATCTGAAAAGGACGATTTTCATCCAACTAATATCATTTGGACATCCCCACCAGTATGTATCAAACATTTCTTAAAAACGCTGATAAAATCAGACTTTCAGCCGTGTGGACATCATCTTTAACGTCATAACTTCCGCTTTATAATGACCTCATCCTTGTCCGCATCCATCTATCCAAAATGAATAATCTCATACCCTTATCAGTCCGAGACGTTCCCCACTTTCGCTTTATAATAGGTAGATGCCCCGCCTAACCCATCGGACTTTCGCTTTATAATGAAGAAATCACTATCCAACCTCTTCTACACAAAAATATCTTTTCCATCCCAATTTCATGAGCTTTCCGGTCATCATGCCGCATTTCTAACCAACTAATTCTTGAGGCTAGCCATTATCGTAGAGAGCCATGGACTCGCGCAGGAATTCCGGACTGAAAATGATGTTCCTGCTGTTGAACTTCTTGCGAACAGAAACAGTATAGCCCACAGGAATCGTGGACTTAATAACCATGATGGCATTCGGATTATATTCCATAACTAATTTGATTACAGCCTCAACCGCAGATGTATCAAAATGTTGAGTGTGACTATCGTAGTTTGTCGGGGCAGCAATTACAACAAAATCTGCATCTGAATAAGCAGTCTTTGCGTCCAGTGTTGCAGTCAGATCCAAGTCCTTTTCTGCCAGATACTTTTCGATATATTCATCCTTGATAGGTGATTTACGCTGATTCACCATATCAACCTTTGCCTCAACGATATCTACAGCATAAACCTTATGATACTGTGCCAGCAATGTAGCAATCGATAAACCCACGTATCCAGTTCCAGCTACAGCAATCGTATACTTTTTATCCATAACGTACTTCCTCTTTCCGTCCGGCAGAGCCGGAATAATTTCCATTTGGACAGACTCCTCAAACATTGAATACCTTATTGACTTCAACAACTTCATTTGCATAAACAGACTTTGTACCTAACCAATCAAAAAATGGTATTTACCATGTAACTAATCTCATTTGAGCAGCCCCACCATCATGTAATAAACATTCCTGACAAAATCAGGCTTTATATAGTGTGAATATCATTTTTGTGATCAACTTCGTACTTCAATTCTCGCTTTATAATGAAAAAATCGCTATACAAACGCCTCTACACAAAAACATCTTTTTCAACCCGTTTTCATAAGTTTCTCTGTCACCATACCTCATCCTGCCTCGCTAAAAATCTAGGGCAACGATTGCCAATCAGCAACTGCATTTCTCGTTTTCATTTTCTCAATCCACCTCTCCGCCTCAAAAACAGTAATGCCCTCATCACTCCGCTCCATCCCCCGAAACCATATTCCCAACGGTCTTCAAAATAATCTTAATATCCAAAGCGAAGCACCATTCCCGGATATACCTCTCATCCAGCTTCACAACTTCCTCAAAATCCGTAATATTGCTCCGTCCGCTCACCTGCCACATTCCGGTCAGGCCCGGCTTCGTCGCCATACGGATCCTGTGTCTCGGAGAATACTTCTCCCATTCATCCAAAGTCGGCGGTCTTGTGCCGACCATACTCATATCCCCTTTCAGGACATTCCAGAACTGCGGGAACTCATCGATGGAGGTCTTCCGGATAAAATGCCCGATTCCCTTAATGATTCGCGGATCATCGTCCATCTTGAACATCATTCCGTCTTTGACTTTGTTCTGTTCCATCAGTTCTTTCTTCCGTTCCTCCGCATCCATATACATGCTCCGGAATTTATAGATCTTAAACTTCCTTCCGTTCTTGCCGATCCTCCACTGAGAAAAGAAGATCGGTCCCGGAGATTTGATATAAATCGCCGGCGCTATGAACACAAAAAGGATCGCAGTAAACAGACAACCTACCATTCCTCCGGCAAGATCCATCGCACGCTTCAGGATTGCCTGCCCGCTGGTCATCACATTGACCGAGCTGGTAACCACCACGTATCCCGCGATATTCTGCACAAAGCGGTTCGTATTTTCAAAATCCTCCATCTTCGCCATCCGAATATGAACGGTAATTCCCATCTCTTCACACAGGTTGATCAGTTCTGTCGGCAGCTCAATTTCCGAAGGAAGCGTAAAGAATACCTCGTCCACCCATTCCCTGCACAGATACTCTTCTGCCGTGGACGCATCCGCAACCACCGGCACGCCTTCATAGGACCAGCCTTTTACATTTTCATCCATCAGGATAATTCCTGTCAGCCGGAGTCCGTAATGGTTGTTCTCCTTGATGGTCCGCACCACTTTCTCAGCCATATGGGAAGAGGTAACAATAACGAAAGAACGGGTTCCGTTTTCACTGAGATGTCGCTGCACATACCTCTTCCATTCCAGCCTGCACAGATATCCCAGTAATAAATAGAAAATCGTAAAAACTACATAGACCAGACGCGAAAGGTTATAGGCGTCTTTCATCAGATATAGGACAACCAACACCCCCACCGAGACTTCACAGGTATGCAGGAACGTCGACTTAAATTCCTTTACATACCCACGCCGCAGGACATTTGCATACGTGGAAAAAAAGATGCACGTAAGCACATCAATAAAAAAAAGCAAAATCGCCGTATTCACATAAATCTTATCGTAGTATGGGAATCCTCCGTGCCGCCAGAATGCCGCCGCAAAAAAAGAAAATTGCACACAGAGCAGATCAATCACTATGAAATCAAAATGTTTAAACCAACCCTGACTGAATTTCCGATACATTGAATAGTTACCCTCACTTTTATCCTATTTTTCGATACAAGTTACAACCATACTGTTCGGTTGAAGTGGTAAACTAAAACTGGACACAGGGGTGCAAAAACTGGACACGATGATA
>ERZ1036420.469-NODE-469-length-25364-cov-5.016792_pt1 | contig 25364 bp, 20 predicted proteins | sample MGYA00514220_ERZ1036420 | MGnify/ENA primary metagenome ERZ1036420 (study PRJEB33795, sample SAMN09464938) | human gut metagenome | host: Homo sapiens | place: USA: Stanford, California | collected 2016-10 | study: EMG produced TPA metagenomics assembly of the...
GACCGGGCGCATATCGGACGAGCGTTTCACAGAGCTGTCGGCAGACTATGAAGCAGAGCAACGGGAGCTGAAAGAAAGAGCCGCTGCTATTCAAGCGGAGCTTTCCAAAGCACAGGAAGCCACCGTGAACGCAGAAAAGTTTATGAATGTTGTCCGGCGGCATACCAGCTTTGAAGAACTTACCCCTACTCTGCTGCGGGAGTTTGTAGAGAAAATCGTTGTGCATGAGTGCAGCTATGACGAGAACAAGACCCGCAGACAGGACATTGAGATTTATTATTCTTTTGTTGGCAAGGTGGACTTGCCCGAATAACCGCCCGACCTATCCGACACAATGCGCAAGTGCCGGATAGGAACGGCAAAATTTTTTACACTTCTATTACTTCTTTATCGCACATCAGTAAAGAGCCAGGGCGTCAAGCAGCTTGTCGCGGGAGGCGGCGTCGCCCTGATCGGCCTGACCCTCGTTCCCCTGCTGTCCGGGCTGCTGGGCTGATGCCCCGGACTTGTCCGCACCGTAACTACTGACACGACATGAAACCTGAAATAAACCCCGCCGCGCCCTCTCGGAAACGGGAGGGCGCGGGAAAGGAGGTGTACCCGCATGATTGGTGATCTCATTGGGGAATGGATCAAAAGCATTTTGATTGACGGCATCATGGGCAACCTCTCTGGCTTGTTCAACACGGTCAATACCAAAGTCGGGGAAATCGCTTCCGACGTGGGGACGACGCCGCAGGCATGGAACGGCGGCATTTTCAATATGCTGCAATCCCTGTCCGAAACCGTGATTGTCCCCATTGCGGCGGCCATCCTTGCCCTTGTCATGTGCTATGAGCTGATCGAGATGATTGTGGAAAAGAACAATATGCACGACTTCGACAGCTCCATGTTCTTCCGCTGGATGTTCAAATCTGCTTTTGCCATCCTCATTGTGACGAACACATGGAATATCGTCATGGGCGTATTTGACGCCACCCAAGCCGTCGTCAACCAGAGCGCCGGGGTAATCATCGGGGAAACCAGCATTGACTTTGACACGCTGCTCCCCGATCTGGAAAGCCGCCTTGACGCAATGGACATCGGGCCATTGCTGGGCCTGTGGTTCCAGACCCTTGTTGTGGGGCTGACGATGAACATTCTATCCATCTGCATTTTCCTTGTCACCTACGGGAGAATGATTGAAATATATGCCGTGACCGCGCTGGGGCCGATCCCCCTTGCTACGCTGGGAAATGCCGAGTGGCGCGGCATGGGCCAAAACTATCTGAAATCCCTTTTGGCGCTGGGCTTCCAAGCGTTCCTGATTATGGTTGTCGTCGGCATCTATGCGGTGCTGATACAGGAAATCGGGACGGCGGAGGACATTTCCGGCGCGATCTGGGGCTGCATGGGCTACACAGTGCTTTTGTGCTTCTGCCTGTTCAAGACGGGAAGCATAAGCAAAGCAGTTTTCACAGCCCATTGACGTTGAAATTTTTACGCAGGAGGAAAAAGACTTATCGAGGAACCGCAGAAATATCACATCATATACGCCGATCCGCCGTGGCGGTATGAATGTAAACGAACAGGGGCGGCGGAGCATCACTATCCCACCATGAGCATTGACGAGCTGTGCGCCCTGCCGGTGGAGCGGTTGGCGGAAAAAGACTGCCTGCTGTTTCTGTGGGCCACGTTCCCGCAGCTCCCGGAGGCATTGCAGCTTATTAAGGCATGGGGCTTTACGTTCAAGACGGTGGCCTTTGTCTGGCTGAAACGGAATAAGAAAAGCCCCACATGGTTTTATGGGCTGGGCTACTGGACGCGGGGCAATGCGGAAATCTGCCTGCTTGCCAAACGCGGCAAGCCGAAACGCCGCAGCGCCGGTGTCCATCAGTTCATTATCTCCCCGGTGGAGGAACACAGCAAAAAGCCGGATGTCACCCGTGACAAGATCGTGGAGCTGGCGGGCGACCTCTCCCGCGTGGAGCTGTTTGCCCGGCAGAAAACGCCGGGCTGGGATGTGTGGGGCAACGAGATAACAAGCGACCTGACCCTGACCTGATTTTTGAAAGAAACGAGGTGATTTGATTGGCTTATGTGACTGTCCCCAAGGATTTGACCCGTGTGAAATCCAAGGTGGTACTGGGACTGACAAAACGGCAACTGATCTGTTTTGGCGGTGCGCTTCTGGTAGGCGTCCCGCTTTTTTTGTTGATCCGGGGGCGCGTCCCCACCAGCGCCGCCGCGCTGATTATGGTATTCGCCATGCTCCCCGGCTTCCTGCTGGCCCTGTACGAACGCCACGGCCAGCCCCTTGAAGTGGTGGTATGGCAGATTATCCAGTGCAGCTTTATCCAGCCAAAGGAGAGGCCCTACCAGACCAACAACGCTTACTCTGCCCTTGTGCGGCAGCACCAAATGGAAAAGGAGGTAAATGCCATTGTCCAAAAAGCAAAAGCAAGAGCCGCAGCCAAAGACGCCGGTAAAGCTCACCCGCGCCGAAAAGAAAGAAATTCAGGCCATCATCCGCAAATATAAGGGCGACGGCAGGCCCCATTCGGCGCAGGAAAGCATCCCCTATGAGGCCATGTATCAGGACGGCGTGTGCCGGGTGACAGCCAACACGTTTTCCAAGTGCATTGAATTTCTGGACATCAGCTATCAGCTCGCGCAGGCAGACACGAAAACCGCTGTCTTTGAAAACCTGTGCGACCTTTACAACTATCTGGACGCTTCCATCCACGTCCAGTTTTCCTTTGTCAACCGCAAGATCGACCCCAAGCAGTACGCCAAGAGCTTTGAGATCAGGGCGCAGGGGGACGACTTCGACGACATCCGGGCGGAGTACACCGGCATCCTGCAAGACCAGCTTGTGAACGGCAACAACGGCCTGCAAAAGCGCAAGTTCCTGACCTTCACCATTGAGGCCGACAGCCTGAAAATGGCCCGCGCAAGACTTCGCCGGATTGAAACCGATCTGCTGGGGTACTTCCGCACAATGGGGGCCGTGGCATGGGTGCTGGACGCGAAAGAACGGCTGGAAGTCATGCACAGCATCTTCCACCCGGACGGGGAGCCGTTTCAATTCGATTGGAAATGGCTGGCCCCGTCGGGGCTTTCCACCAAGGATTTCATTGCCCCGTCCTCGTTCCGCTTCGGCAATGCCCGGATGTTCGGGCTGGGCGGCAAGTACGGGGCCGTGAGCTTTTTGCAAATCCTCTCCCCGGAGCTGTCGGACGAAATGCTGGCCGACTTCCTGAACACGGAAAACGGCATTGTCGTCAATCTCCATGTGCAGGCCATCGACCAAGGGGAGGCCATTAAAACCGTCAAGCGGAAAATCACCGACCTTGACGCCATGAAGATACAGGAACAGAAACGGGCTGTCCGCAGCGGTTATGACATGGACATCCTTCCCAGCGACCTTGCCACCTACGGACAGGACGCGAAAGAGCTTTTGAAAACCCTGCAAAGCCGCAATGAACGGATGTTCCAGATCACCTTTCTGGTTCTGAATACTGCCGACACCCGGCAGAAGTTGGAGAACGAAATCTTTTGGGCTTCCGGCGTGGCGCAGAAATACAACAATTCCCTTGTCCGGCTGGACTACCAGCAGGAACAGGGCCTTATGAGCTGCCTGCCGCTGGGGGCCAGCCACATCAAGATCGAGCGTTCTTTGACGACTTCCAGTGTGGCCGTGTTCGTCCCGTTCGTGACGCAGGAGCTTTTTCAGGGCGGCAACGCCATGTATTACGGCATCAACGCCAAGACCGGCAACATGATTATGCTGGACAGGAAGCGGGCGCGCTGTCCCAACGGATTGAAGCTGGGGACGCCCGGCAGCGGCAAGTCCATGAGCTGCAAATCCGAGATTTTAAGCGTGTTCCTCTGTACGCAGGACGACGTGTATATCTGCGACCCGGAGGCAGAGTATTATCCCCTTGTGCAGCGGCTCCACGGTCAAGTTGTCCGACTGTCCCCAACCAGCAAATCCTATGTGAACCCTTTGGACATCAACCTGAATTACAGCGAGGATGAAAACCCGCTGGCCTTAAAATCCGACTTTGTGCTGTCGTTCTGTGAGCTTGTCATGGGCGGAAAGAACGGGCTGGAAGCCATTGAAAAGACGGTGATTGACCGCGCCGTGCAGGTGATCTACCGGCCCTATCTGGCAGACCCACGCCCGGAAAATATGCCCATCCTTTCGGATTTGCACAAAGCCCTGTTAGACCAGCATATCCCGGAGGCCGACCGGGTGGCCCAGGCCCTTGACCTGTATGTGAACGGTTCCCTGAACGTGTTTAACCACAGAACCAACGTCAACATCGAAAACCGCATTGTGGCCTTTGATATTAAAGAGTTAGGCAAGCAACTGAAAAAGCTGGGGATGCTCATTGTCCAAGACCAGATTTGGGGCCGCGTGACGCAGAACCGCAGCCAAGGCAAGGCGACGTGGTATTTTTGCGACGAGTTCCACCTACTTCTGCGGGAGGAACAGACGGCGGCCTTTTCCTGTGAGATTTGGAAGCGTTTCAGAAAATGGGGCGGCGTCCCGACAGGTGCCACCCAGAACGTCAAAGACTTACTTTCTTCCCCGGAGATTGAGAACATTTTGGAGAACAGCGACTTCATTTGCTTACTAAATCAGGCGTCCGGCGACCGAAAAATCCTTGCGGAACGGCTGAATATTTCCCCGCAGCAGCTACGGTATGTAGACAATTCGGAACCCGGCGAGGGGCTTTTGATTTACGAGAATGTAATCCTGCCCTTTAAGAACCCCATCCCGCAGAACACCCAGCTTTACAGGATTATGACGACCCGGTTAGGCGAGGGGGCCACGGTATGAGGCACAGATCCGCCAAAGGAGGTGAACCGCCATGAAGCCCTTAAAACCCCGTGACAAGGTGACGCAGCGCATGACCCGCGACGGGCTGACGCTGGATAATCAGACCACCGGCGAGAGCGTCAACGTGTCCAGCCGGGAGGCCGAGCAGGAATATACCGCCGAGCCGGGCGGCGCTGCGGAAAAGGTACTGGAACGGGCCGGGGACATCCGCGACCGCCATAAGGCGAAACAGGCGGCCAAGGACGCCGGGGACGTGGTGACGGAGGCAGGCGAAGCCCTGCACCGGCCATCTTCCCGGCTGCAATTTACCGCCGAGGAACGGGCTGACCCCCAGCTTTCCAAGTACATCCACAAGGCAGAGAAAAAGGCGGATAAGCTGGATGCCGCCAAAGACGCGCTGCCCAAAAAGCGCGTTGTCACCACCGAAACCGTCTATGACGAGGCATCCGGCAGGGCCAAGACCAAGCTGCGCTTTGACAAGGTGGAGAAGCCCGCGCCCCAGCTAAAGCCCAATCCCATGAGCCGCCCAGTTCAGGAAGCCGGGCTGTTCGTCCACGGCAAAATCCATGAAGTCGAGGGCGAAAACGTGGGCGTCGAGGGCGGCCACAAGGGGGAGGAACTTGCGGAACGGCAGGCGGGCAAGGCCATCCGCAGCGGCATCCGCCGCCACAAGCTCAAACCCTACCGGGCCGCAGCCAAGGCGGAACGGAAATCCATTGCCGCCAACGCCGAGTATATCTACCAGAAATCTTTGCGGGATAACCCGGAGCTGGCGCAGGCGGTGAGCAATCCCGTTTCCCGGTTCTGGCAGAAGCAGAAAATCAAGCGCGACTACGCCAAGGCAGCAAGGGCCGCAGGCCAGACGGCACAGGGCGCGGCGGGAGCCGCCACCAAGACGGCACAGGCCAGCGCCGCAGCCGCCAAGAAAGCCGCCCAGAAAAGTGAAAAGGCCGCGTCCTTTGTGGCCCGCCACTGGAAAGGGGCGCTGCTGATCGGCGGCGTGGGCCTCATGCTCCTGCTGATTATGGGCGGCCTGCAATCCTGCACCGCCATGTTTGGCGGCGCCGGGACGGGGCTTGCGGCCACGTCCTATCTGTCCGAGGACGACGATATGCTGGGGGCCGAAGCCGCCTACGCGGATTTGGAGGCCGACTTGCAGCACGAATTGGACAACTACGAAACCCTGCACCCCGGCTATGACGAATACCGCTTTGATCTGGACGACATCGGCCATGACCCCTATGTGCTGACTTCCATCCTGTCGGCGCTTCATGGCGGGGCCTATACGCTGGATGAAGTGCAGGGCGACCTTGACCGGCTGTTTGGGATGCAATACACCCTGACGCAGACCATTGAAACGGAAACCCGCTACCGCACCGAAACCCGGACGGGGACGCGCACCGTCACCGACCCGGAAACCGGCGAAACCACCACGGAGGAATACGAGTACGAGGTGGAAGTGCCGTACACCTATTACATTTGCAACGTGGAGCTGGTAAACAACGACCTGTCCCACCTGCCCGTTTCCATGATGAGCGAGGAACAGTTGAGTTTGTACGCTGCCTATATGCAGACGTTGGGAAACCGGCCCGACCTGTTCCCAAGTGGTAGCTATCCCAATGCGTCCACCGTCAAGGAGCCGACCTACTATGAAATCCCGCCGGAGGCTTTGGAGGATGAAACCTTTGCGGCCATGATTGCGGAGGCAGATAAATACGTCGGCTATCCCTATGTGTGGGGCGGTTCCAGCCCGTCCACTTCCTTTGATTGCAGCGGATTTATTTCATGGGTAATCAATCACAGTGGATGGAACGTGGGACGCCTGACGGCGCAGGGCCTTTATAACATCTGCACCCCTGTCACGGCGGAGCAGGCCAAGCCCGGCGACCTTGTGTTTTTCGTCGGCACCTACGACACCCCCGGCGTGTCCCATGTGGGGCTGTATGTGGGTAATTCTGTCATGTTGCATTGCGGCGATCCCATTAGTTACACCAACTTAAATTCAAGCTACTGGCAGCAACATCTTTACTGTTACGGGCGTCTACCTTGACGCCAGAAAGGAGCGTTTTTCTATGGCAACCAACAAACTTGACCGTATCGAACGGGATATTCAGAAAACCAAGACCAAGATCGCGGAGCTGCAAAAGCAGCTTCGGGAGCTGGAAGCGGCAAAGACCGAACAGGAAAATTTGCAGATCGTCCAGCTTGTGCGGGGCCTGAACATGACGCCGGAGGAATTTGCCGCCTTTGTGCGCGGCGGCGCGTTGCAGGCACCCCCGGCCCCGCAGCCGGATTTTGAACAGGACGAACAGGAGGACAACGCCGATGAAGAATAAGTTTTTTCGCACCCTTGCCGTGACGCTGGCCGCTGTGCTGTGCCTCACGGCCTTTTCCACCACCGCCTTTGCCGGGGGCGCTGACCCTGACCCGGCACCGCTGCCGGAGGAAACGGGAACCCCCACCACCGGCGGCATTGAGCTGGACACCGAGGACGCCGAGGGCGACAACGATACGTCCAGCACCACCGAGGACACCGAAAATACCGAGGACAAGGAAAGCACCGGCGCAGCGGAAACCATGACCGACGAGGAAATGGCCGAACTGCTTTCTGCCCTGCTGGGATCGCAGGTGGATGTCACTGTCACCGACGAGGGCATCCAGCTCACCAATAAGGACGACGGCACCCCCAACCAGACCGGCACTGTCGTCACAAACGGGGGCAATCTCAACGTCCGTACCGGCGCGGGGACAGACAACCAAGCCTTTACCCAGCTTCCCAACGGGACGCAGGTGGAAGTGATCGGCACCGAGGATAACGGCTGGGTGAAAATTCTCCTGCCGGAGCGCGAGGGCTACGTCTGCGGCGACTATTTGACGGTAAGCGACGCCGCCACCGGTGACGGGGATTTTTCCCTTACCCTGAATGGGGACGAACTTTCCGCCCTGCTGGAACAGTTTGGCGGATCGGCAGGCGGCAGCGCCGCCCTGACCCCGGACGGGAACCTGTCACTGATTGACGACATCGGCACCACCGGCGGCAAGCAGTTTATCACGCTGCAAACCAAGGCGGGCAACACCTTTTACCTGATTATCGACCGGGACGACGAGGGCGAACAGACGGTGCATTTCCTCAACCAAGTGGATGAAGCCGACCTGATGGCCTTGACCGAGGATGGGGAAACCGCCCCGGCCGCCTGTACCTGTGCGGAGAAATGCGAGGCCGGGGCCGTCAATACCGCCTGCCCGGTATGCAAAGACAATCTCACCGCCTGCGTAGGCGCAGTGCCGGAGGCCGAGGAACCGGCAGAAACCGCCGAGCCGGAGGAAGAAGCTGGAAACAGCATGGGCGGTTTGATTGTGTTCCTTGTGGTGCTGCTCATTGGCGGCGGTGCGGCCCTTTATTTCTTCAAGTTTAAGAAGCCGAAAGCCGATACCAAGGGCAATGACGATCTGGACGAATACGACTTCGGGGAGGACGAGGACGACGAGGACGAACCGGCCCCGGAGGTTGAGGACGACACCGACGAGGTGGAAGCCAGACCGTTAGACGACTATCTGCTGGATGAAGATAAACCGAAAAAGGAGGATGAAGTATGAGTTATCAGCTTGTAATTGCAGAGAAACCGAGCGTCGCCCGCAGCATTGCGGGCGTGATCGGAGCCAACAAGAAACAGGACGGCTACATGGAGGGAAACGGCTATCTGGTGAGCTGGTGCATCGGCCACCTTGTTTCCCTTGCCGACGCCGGGGCCTATGACCCCCGCTATAAGAAATGGGCCTATGACGACCTGCCGATTTTGCCGCAGGAATGGCAGTATATCATCCCGGACGAGAAGAAAAAGCAGTTTGACATCCTGCGTTCCCTGATGGAGCGCCCCGACGTGGACGGCCTTGTGTGCGCCACCGACGCCGGGCGCGAGGGAGAATTGATTTTCCGTTTCGTCTACCAGATGGCGGGCTGCAAAAAGCCGTTCAAGCGGCTGTGGGTTTCCAGCATGGAGGACGCCGCCATCAAGGAGGGCTTTGCCCACCTGAAACCGGGGGCCGACTACGACAACCTGTATCAATCGGCCCTGTGCCGGGCGCAGGCCGATTGGCTGGTGGGGATCAACGCCACAAGGCTTTTCTCCATCCTCTACCACAAGACCCTGACCGTGGGCCGGGTGCAGACGCCCACCTTAAAAATGCTGGTTGACCGGGAGGCCAAGATCAGCGATTTCAAGAAAGAAAAATATCACATCGTCCATATCGCGGCGGGCGGCATGGAGGCGGCCAGCGACCGCTTTCTGAACCCCGACGATGCCGACGCCACCAAGACGGCCTGTGCAGGAGCGCAGGCCGTTTGTGTATCGGTGAAGCGTGAGAAAAAGACGGAGCAGCCGCCCCGTCTTTACGATCTCACCACCTTGCAGCGAGAGGCCAACCGCCTGTTTGGATTTACCGCCAAGCAGACCCTTGACTATGCCCAACAGCTCTATGAAAAGAAGCTGCTGACTTATCCCCGCACCGACAGCCAGTATCTTACCGACGATATGCAGCCCACGGCGGAAAGCATCGTGTCCGGCCTGTGGCCGCTGCTTTCCTTTGCAGCGGGGCTGGACATTGCCCCGCAGTTTGGCCGGGTACTGAACAGCAAAAAGGTGTCCGACCACCACGCCATTATCCCCACGATGGAGTTTGTGCAGAAAGGCTTTGACGGGCTGACCGAGGGCGAAAAGAAACTGCTGTCCCTTGTGTGCTGCAAGCTGCTGTGTGCTGTGGCCGCGCCCCATGTGTATGAGGCCGTCACCGCCACATTCACCTGCGCCGGGAACGAGTTCACCGCCAAGGGAAAAACCATTCTCACCCCCGGCTGGAAAGAGATTGAGCGACGCTTCAAGGCGTCGTTCAAGACCGACGCGGACGAGGACGCGCCGGAGCTGGCAAGGGAGCTGCCGGAGATCACCAAGGGCCAGACCTTTGACCCGGTGGAGGCCAGCATCACCGAGCATTTCACCACGCCGCCCAAGCCCTACACCGAAGATACGCTGCTGTCTGCTATGGAACGGGCCGGGGCCGAGGATATGCCAGAGGACGCCGAGCGCCAAGGTTTGGGAACCCCGGCAACCCGCGCTTCCATTCTGGAAAAGCTGGTGCAGATGGGCTTTGTGGAACGGAAAGGCAAGCAGCTACTTCCCACCAAGGACGGCCACAACCTTGTGTGCGTCCTGCCGGAAGTGCTGACTTCTCCCCAGCTCACAGCGGAATGGGAAACCAAGCTGACAGCCATTGCCAAGGGCGAGGCTGACCCGGACGGCTTCATGGCTGGCATTGAGGAAATGACGCGGGGCCTGATTTCCCGGTATTCGCAGATTAGCGAGGACGTGCAGAAATTGTTTCAGAAAGAGCGCGTGGCGATTGGCAAGTGTCCCCGCTGCGGCGAAGCCGTCTACGAGGGCAAGAAGAACTACTACTGCGGAAACCGGGCCTGCCAGTTTGTCATGTGGAAGAATGACCGATTTTTTGAGGAACGGGGCAAGGCGTTCACGCCGAAAATCGCCGCTGCATTGCTCAAAGACGGAAAGGCAAAGGTAAAGGGCCTGCGCTCCATGAAAACCGGGAAAACCTACGACGGGACGGTGCTTCTGGCCGATACCGGCGGGAAATACGTCAACTACCGCATTGAACGGAGGGACAAAAACTAAAAAACAGCAAGCATAGGAAGTGTAGCCACACTTCCGGCAAATCCCTGACCCGGCCACCCTGCCGGGCCGGGGATTTTGCTTGTTGGGGAAATCCCCAAACCCCTGTTTTCTCACCGTGTTCACAATTACCATGTTTCAAAAATCTGTTTGCGCTGGTATAATCAAAGAAATAGCTGATTTTGCGTTAAAAAGCGATGCCGCAATGGTTCGTTGCGGCGGTTCCCGCTTGTGTTGGTAGAAATAGAGCGCCATGTTTGCTATGATTTTTTCAAATCACATAGCAGGAGGAACAACATTATGACCCTCGGAGAGAAAATACAAAAATTGAGAAAGCAGCGTGGTCTTTCACAAGAGGCTCTCGCTGAAAAAGTAACGGTTACGCGGCAGACGATTTCAAAATGGGAATTGGGACAATCGACCCCCGATTTGGATTTTATCGCTCAACTTAGCGATATTTTCAACGTGTCCTCTGACTATCTCATTAAAGATGAAATGACCGAACCCGACGAGCTATTATACAAGAAGCGGAGTTATCGTTTATCCGAAAAAGGTAAGCGCATTATTTTGGTAATTGCTTCTGCGGCAGCATTGATCGCCGGTTGTGTATGCCTGATCTGCGATTATTTTATTTCGGATCATTTATCATGGTCGTTGATTGCTGCTGTTTCAATCGTAGCCGCATGGCTCATACTGCTTCCCAGCCTGATTTCCAGAACAAAAATTGTACGGAAAACCTTAGTAGTAGTCAGTATTATCCCCATTCCGCTGCTGGCGGTCTTGTCTTTGCTTTTGAAAAAGTTGATTGTTTTTACATTGGGAAGTTGTATCGCGCTGATTGCGATTGCCGCAATCTGGGCAATATACGGAATTTTCCGTAAGTGCAGACAAAACTTGTGGAGGGCATTTGGCTTTTCCCTGCTGGTTTTGATCCCAGTACCGATTGCAATTACCCATATAGCAGCCAGCTTTTTGCCCACCGTTCCATTTGATTTTACATCGGATGTATTCAACAGCGGGATTTCACTTGCCCTTTCGCTTGTGTGTTTTGGGGCAGATTATCTACGCTCTCACGGGAAAGGAGATGAAACAGGCGAAAAATGAAAACGGTTCTTTTACACGGATTGGGACAAAATGCACAGGACTGGAAAGAGGTTGTCTACCGATTATCTTCCCCTGATGTCGATTGCCCAGAACTTTTTGCTTTACCAAAAGAAATATCCTATGCCCGCCTTTTGAATGAACTGGAACAGCAGTATGCCAAGCGGGCGGAGCCGCTTCGTTTCTGTGGCCTTTCACTGGGGGCGCTGCTTGCCCTTGATTTTACTATTCGTCATGGGGATAAAGTGGCTTCGCTGGTTTTAATCGGCGCACAATACAAAGTACCAACATTTCTGATAGATTTTCAAAATCTCCTGTTCCGCTGTATGCCAAGTAAGAGTTTTGAAAACATGGGGCTATCAAAAAGTGATACGATTAAACTGGCTCATTCGATGCGGTCATTGGATTTCACTTCACAGTTAGATCATATCACCTGCCCCGTCACAATCTTGTGTGGCGAAAAAGACAGCGCCAACCTAAAGGCGTCAAAAAAACTGCATGAATTACTTCCTCATGCAACTTTACAAATCATTTCTGGCGCGGGGCATGAACTGAACAAAAGTGCGCCGGAGGCTATTTCTGCCGTACTGAATATGTAATCAGCATTTAAGAAAACTGAACAATTTGCCGTCCACCGGCGGCACCACCGAGCAGGAAATCTTTCAAAGGTTTCCTGCTTTTCTTATGCCATTTTTCAGAAAGGAGGGCTGCCGATGGCAAGTCTTAGGGACATGGTATTAGAGTATCAAGACGACCTGCAAAACGGCATTGCATGGCTGGCGTTCTGGCGCAAGGGCCGGAGCTGGCAGGCCGAGGCGTTCCACCTTGATCTGGACGACACCCTTTATCCAGAGGACAGAGCGCGGCTTGCCGAGATACAGGCCGCCGATCCACGGGCCATTGTGGTGAATGGCTACTATTCCGGCTATCTGTCCGAGAAAATGAGCGTGGCGGAGCTTGCCGCCGGTGTGCGGCACCACTATGACAACGGCCTGAACAACATTGCCCCATTCATGGAAGCCCACAGCGACGAGCTGCCGCCGGAGGTGTTGGAGGAAGCGCGGGAAAAAGCCCGCGCCGCCGGACTGCCTTTCTATGAGCGCCCCTACCGTGGGGACGACATTGACCCGTACACCTATGACGGCCACATGAGCATTGAGGACTACCAGTTAATGCAGAAATTGATGGAACAGGACAGAGAAAGGAGTGAACCTATGAGCGAAGTGTTTTCGATCCTGCTTCATAACCGACAGCGTTATGAGCAAGGCAAAGAGGGCCTTTGGTTTTCTTTGCCGACCACAACCGAAAAGCTGCAAGAAGCCCTGCGGGAAATCGGGATCAGCGCCGACAATCCGCAGGACTTTTTCTTGTACGGCTACCGAAGCCCGCAGGAGCGGCCCATTAAGCTGCCCCGCGATCTGGTGCTGTCCGCCGACGTGGACGAGCTGAACTTCCTTGCCGCAAGGCTGGAAAAGCTGGACGCTGCCGAGCTTGTGGAGCTGAACGCCGCACTGACAAGCCCGCAGAGCGACTTCCACAGCATCGGCCAGATCATCGACTACCCCGACAACGTGGACTACTATGTGCATCTGCCGGATGTCACCGGCACGGGCCAGTTGGGGGACTACTACCTGAACCGTTCCGGCATGGTGGATATGCCGGAGGAATGGAAAGCGGGAATTTTCCTGCCCCGTTTCGGCCTGCATATCGCCAATACGGAGCATGGTGTTTTCACCGATTACGGCTATCTGGTGAAAAGCGGCGACGAGTGGCAGCGCGTCCATGAGGGCCAGCCAGTGCCGGAGGAATACCGGGTGATGGCTTATCCCCAGCCGGAAGTGCTGCGGGAGGAAGCGCAGACCCGGCAGGCCACCGCCCCCACCGCCGAGGCCCCGGCCCAGCGGCAGGTGATCCCCATTATCCTGAACAGCAAGAACAGCGCCGACCGCATGAAAGAGATCACCGACCGGCTGGAAACCGGCATCATGGATTTGTTTGAGAGCGGACGCTTCCAAGCCTATCTGGACACGATGGCCCGTTTCCACAATTACAGCTTCAACAACACCATCCTCATTGCCATGCAGGGCGGCCAGCTTGTGGCGGGCTACAACAAGTGGCGGGATGAATTTCACCGCAATGTCAAAAAGGGCGAGAAAGGCATCAAGATTTTTGCCCCGGCCCCCTACAAGGTGAAAAAGGAAGTGCCGAAGCTGGACGAACAGGGCCAGCCGGTCAGGGACAAGGACGGCAACCTTGTCACCGAGCAGAAAGAAATCCAAGTACCGGCGTTCAAGATCGTGTCTGTCTTTGACGTGAGCCAGACCGAGGGCGAACCGCTGCCTACGCTGGGCGTGGAGGAATTGACCGGCGACGTGGAACGGTATCAGGACTTCTTCAAGGCGCTTGAACAGACTTCGCCCGTCCCGATGGCCTTTGAGGACATTCCGGGCGGTTCTCACGGCTACTACCACCTGACGGAAAAGCGGATCGCCATTCAGGAGAACATGAGCGAGCTGCAAACCCTGAAAACGGCCATCCATGAGATTGCCCATGCAAAGCTCCACGCTATTGACCCGGAGGCCCCTGTGACCGACCGGCCCGACAGCCGCACCCGCGAGGTACAGGCCGAGAGCGTGGCCTACACTGTCTGCCAGCACTACGGGCTGGACACGTCCGACTATTCCTTTGGGTATGTGGCCGGTTGGAGTTCCGGCAAAGACTTAAAGGAGCTGCGGGCGTCCCTTGAAACCATCCGGGCCACCGCCCATGAGCTGATTACCACCATCGACGGCCACCTTGCCGAGCTTCAGCAGCAGCGGCAGGCCCAGCAAACCGTGGAACAGGCCGCCGAACAGCCCGCCCCTGACAGTGTGTTTTCCAAGTTGCCCCCGGAACAGCAGCAGGAAATGACCGACAGCGTAAAGGCCATGCTGCAAACCCTGATTGACGCCGATGTGAAATCCACCGGCGAGGTGACGCAAGGCACGTTGGACGCCATTCAGACACAGGGCTTTGTCCTTTCCGGCGACGGGACGCTGCAACGGGCCGAGGCCCAGCCGGAGCCGTGGAATGGGATGGACGGTCTTTTGAACAACAAGCCCTTTCTGCCGGAGGCCACCCCCACGGAACGGGCCAACGCCCTGATTGACTGGGCCGAGCGTGGCGGCCAGCGCATGGGCAACGGGGAACGCCGGTTGATTGTAGAGTACGCCGAGGCCGTGGGCGACACGGACAAGGTGATTGCCCTTATCAATGAGCTTTGCGAACATGGCTATGAAATGCAGCACGGCCATGTGGACGAGATGGTGAAAAGCCGGATTGACCGGGAAATCGCGGAGGCCAAGGCCGCACAGCAGCCCGCCCTTGACCCGACGGCAGAGCCGGTTGTGACGATCCTTTTTACCGAAAGCCCCCATCTGGAAATGGGCCAGCAAATGCCGCTGCATGAGGCTGACGCCCTGTTTGCCCGGCTGGACGCAGAACATCAGGGCGGCGGCTATGACAAGACCGACTTCCGCATTGATTTTACATTCCAAGGAGAGCCGCACAGCTATTCCGGGCGGCAGGACTTTGGCGACCGGGACGGTTCCCTGATTGAGCATATCCGGGAGTATCAGACCTTTTATCTGAACGATGAAAAATGGAAAGACCATCTGACCCGGCAGGGCGGCCCGGAGGCATGGGCGGAGGATCACGCCAGCCGGGAAGCCTTTCTCACCGAGATCATCCCGTACATGGAGCTGCATTGCAACCTGTCCCGGCTGGAACAGGAGGCGCAGACCCGTTTGGCGTCCAGCGACATCCTGACGCCGGAGGAAACCGCCTATTATGGGGCGCTGGCGGACTACGCTATGGAGTGCCGTCCGCTGCTCAATCACGGAGAGCCTTTGCCGGAAATGCCGAAACTGACCGACTTCGACCAGAGCTTGCAGGACTACAAGGCGCAGGTGGAGGCCGAAATTGCACAGGAGGCCGCCGACGCCGGTATGACCGTGGAGGAATATGCGGCGGCAGGCTATGAGGCCCCGGCCCAGCCGCAGGAAGCCCAAGAGCCGCCCCAACAGGAAACCCCGGAACAACCGGCGAAAGAGCCTGCGGCGTCCGACTACTATTATTCCATCAATGAGGGCGCGGCCCGCCGTGCCAAGGAAATGAACAGCTATTCCGATTACAAGCCCAGCAGCGCCACAGCCGAGTACCGGCATTATGTGGATGAAGCCTTTGCGCTGGCACAGGAACAGAAAAAGCGCGTCGATCCCATGTACCATGAGAAGATCGACAGCCTGCTTGACACCTATGCCCGGAAGCTGGCTGCCAACATGAACCACGGCTATGAGATTGACGCCCGTGTTCCGTCCATTTTGATTGCCGGTGGTTCCAATTTCCCGGTGCGACAGAAAGAAAAGCAGAACGCGGCCCGCGACAGCAATATGCGGGAATGGCAGTACATCCAAGGGCTGCTTGATAAAATCCGCAGCACCGGCATGGGCGGCATCCGGCAGGATGACCCGCAGGCCATCCCGAAACTGCAAAAAAAGCTGGCCGGTCTGGAAAAGGCGCAGGAAACCATGAAAGCCGTGAACGCCTATTACCGCAAACACGGCACGTTGGACGGCTGCCCGCACCTCTCTCCTGAAAACATCGAAAACCTGAAAGCGGATATGGCGTCCGGCTGGCACTATGAAAAGAAGCCGTTTCAGAGCTGGGAGCTGTCCAACAACAATGCGGAAATCCGCCGTGTCCGGCAGCGGATCGAAAGCCTGACCCGCGCAAATGAAGTGGCCTATGTGGGCTGGGAGTTTGACGGCGGCCATGTGGAGGCCAATCGGGAGCAGGGCCGCTTGCAGGTGTTCTTTGACGGCAAGCCGGAAGCGGACGCCCGCCAGCAGTTGAAAGAACACGGCTTCCGCTGGGCGCCGAGTGTGGGCGCATGGCAACGGCTTTTGAACGACAACGCCTACCGCGCCGCTGACAGGATCGCTTGTATTCAGCCCATTTCCGGCATCAAGCCCACGGAGCTGCAACGCAACAGCAGCCGGGAGCAGCGGGCGCAAATGGCACAGGAACAGGCCGAGCTGGACTACTTCTACCGGGTACACGCCAATCCCCGCAGCGACAGCCGGGAAAACCTGTATCTGCTGCAAGCCTATATCCCGCAGGACAACGGTAGGGCCAAGATCGGGGATGTCCTCTATGTCGGGACGCCGGAACGGTGCCGGGAGCTGATGGATCAGCTCAACACTGGGGAGCTGACACAGGAGGCCGTCAAGGAGCTGTATGCCAGGGAACAGGAACAGCCGACACCCGAACCCACCCCGGAACAGGAACCGGCACCAGAGCCGGAGCCGGAGCCGGAAACCGCCCCGGCGCAGGAAGTCACTTCCGACGCCGAGCCGCAGGCGGCCCCCGCCAAAACCCTGACGGAGTTGCAGAAAAAAGCGCTGGAAATCGCTGACCGCTACAAAGACCTGCCCCTGCAAGGCAAGATTGATATAATCGCGCAGGCGTTTGGCTGCAAGACCGGCGAAATCCGCACGTCCCCCTGTACCGGCAAATGGCGCGGCACCAGCGATATGTCCATCCACTTTGACAACGGCGCGTCCCTGTTTATCGGCAACCACCTGACGCCGAAAACCAAGACGGTCAAGGTACAGACGGAATATGTCAACCGCGCTCTGGTGCAGTACAACCCGGAGATCGTACAGGCCACCAAGGAAGCGGCCCTGCCCGCGCTGCTGCGGCGGGAGGCCAAGGACAATGAGATTGCCGCCCAAAAGGGATTGAAACCCTATACGCTGCTGAACGTAGAATTTAACGATGGAGCCGACGAGAAAACCGGCGGCTATATCGGCTGGTACTATGTGACGCTGGCCGTGGACGGAAAAATCTGTACCCATCTGGAAACGGGATTGAGCCACGATATTGCAGACGGCAAGGTGAGCGACACCCATACGCGGGCCGACTACTTCACGGCAGGAGCTTTGAAAGAGGCCGATGTGGACTATGTTTTCAATAACGTGGGCTTTTCCTCTGCGTCCGGCCTCTATGCGCTGCCGCTGCGGGAGGACGTATTGGAACGGGCGGAAAAGACGCTGGCCGAGCGCAGCGCCGCCGCGCCGGAGGCTGGCCGGGAATGGGGCTTTTACATCATTCCCGATCTGAAAACATGGGCCACCAATGCCGAACAGCAAACCCCGATTGAACACTTTGCCACCTTTGAGGAAGCCAAGGCCCGCTTCGACGAGCTGCGGAGCCAGCCCTACAACAGCGAAGCCAAGGATTTGAACACCGATGGCCGACCCTACGCCCATCTGACGCTGGGCATGGAAAGCAAGGACGGCATGAGCGCCGCCGATATTCTCCATGTGCGGGCGGGCCAGAATTATCTTGTGGAGGACTTCACCCGCATGGAACGGCTGCGGAGTGATCCCGTGGTGCTGGAAAGCCTCTCCCGTGTGGCAAAGGAAATCGGCTTTGACCGGGTGCGGCCCTATGTGATGGAGAACGGCAGGTACAAGGCCATGCCGGATATGCCTTTCACCCAATGGGAAAACCCGTATTTCACTGTCGATCCCCCGGCGCAGGAGCAGGGCGATACCTTTACTATCTACCAGCTCAAAGGCGGGCCGGAAACACGGGACTATCGCTTTGAGCCTTACGAGAGTTTGCAGGAAGCGGGGCTGGCCGTTGACCGGCAGAATTACGATCTGGTCTACACGGCCCCGCTGGACGGCAAGACCTCGTTGGAGGATATTTACCGCACATTCAATGCCGATGACCGCCCCGCCGACTTCCGGGGCCACAGCCTTTCCGTTTCGGATGTTGTCGTGCTGAACCGTGGCGGCAAGGAGGAAGCTCATTACTGTGACAGCTTCGGCTTTACGCCGGTGCCGGAGTTTTTCTTGCAGCGGGAAAAACAGCTTACGCCACAGGAATTGCTGACCGGCGAGAGCATCCAGACCCCACGGGGCAGCTTCCTTGTAACCGACATGAGCCGGGAACAGTTGGAGGCCGCTGGCTACGGCTTCCACCACCAATCCGAGGACGGCAAGTATCTTATCATGGGCAACGGCACAGACGCCTTTGCCATTCCCGCCCAGCAGGAAAGCCCCATCAAGGCCGCTGAAATGACAACCGAGCAGAATTACAACATGATCGACGGCACCCTGAACAATGCCCCGACCATGAGTGAGCTGGAAGCCAGGGCAAAGGCCGGGGAACAGATTTCCCTTTTCGATGTGGCCGAGGCAGCCAAAGCGGAGGCCAAGAAGCCCAAGCAGCCCCAGCGCCCGGCGCAGAAACAGAAAAAGCCGTCCATCCGGGCGCAGCTCAAAGCCGCCAAGGAGGAACAGCAGAAGAAACCGCCGCAGCGGGAAAAATCAAAGGAATTGGAGGTGTGACACCATGAACAGGTTTGAAAATGTGGATGTTCTGGCCGCGCTGGAACAGCTCATGCGGCAGAATACCGCCTTTTACCGCAATGATTTTGAGATCGACAAGGAGATCATTCGGCAGGCTGCGGCCAGCGACAGGGCCGAGGACAAGACGCTGCTGTGGATGTCCCGCCCGTCCGGGACGTACTGTTTCCGGGAACGCGACGTTTTCCTGCAAGATACCCGGCAGCATAACACATGGCGCTTTTATGGGGAGCAGACCCGTGACCGTATTCTGGCCTACGCCGTGGAGCTGACCGGCAAGGTGGACGGCAAGATACGGGGTAATCTCTATGAGCTGGATTATCCCCAGCACTTCCGGCACGTCGCAGCCGAGGCGGTACAGGCCGACACCATCATCCTGCACTATGAAAAGGGCGACCGGGAGCAGCCCGCCGGTCTGTACTTCGACGGGCGGCCCGATCCCAAGCTGGGGGCGTTCCTGCGGTATGAGGCCAAGCCCAATGAGCCGGAACACCTGCGGGAAGTGCTGCGGCAGGAGCAGAAAGGCCGGGCGCAGCTTGTCCCCGGTGACTTCAAGGCCCACGTCACGGCGCTGCATGACGGCATGATTTTGGCCGAGGCGCAGCGGATCGTGGCCGGAATGAAAGACCTGTCCGCCCCCAACAGCCCCAACAGGACGCATTTCATGGTGGAGCTGTCCCCGTACTTTGTGCAGATCGCGTCCAGCAAGGACACCGACCGGCTGTTTTCCATGCTGCCGTATAAATCCCTGTGCTTTACCGGCATGAAAGACCGGCACGGCCTGTATGCGGTGATCGGCAAGGACGAGAACCGGGACAAGGAAGTGCGGCGGCCCCGCGCTTCCATCCGCAGGCAGTTATCCGAAACCAAACAGGCCCAAGCCCCGAAAAAGGCCCCGGCCCGTACCAAGAAAAACGAATTGGAGGTATGACAATGCAGTTTACCGTGGAGGAAGAAAACCTGATCTGTATGTATCACAAGAGCGACCGGCGCAGGACGGCGGCCAGCATCCGGGCCGCCCTGCCGGACATGGACGAGGACATGGCGGAGCTGGCCCGCCAGACCGCCGACAAGCTGGACGCCATGCACGACGCCGACTTTGAGGCGCGGCAGTTCCATTTCACGGACGAGTAACCCAAGTATAGCAAAGCGCCGGGCGCGGGGGCTGTATGCCTCTGCGTCCGGCGCTCTTTTTTTGTGTTTATGCCTGATCCATCGGAAAATCCGGCAGGGCTTCCAACAGCTTCATAATCAAGTGCTGCCTCATATCTTCGTCTACGGCCAGCTCGTCGATCATGGGGCCATAGTGGGCAATGACCTTTTCCTGCGCCCATTTTTCCCCGGCTGTCGCGGCTTTGATTGTTTCGTAATCCAGCAAATCTTCCTGTTCCGCCATCCCTTAAACACCCCTGTCATGGTTTTTATTCAGCATACCACAGAAGCGCCGGGAATACCACCGTAAGAAGAATTTTCCTACGCATTTAGAAGCCTGTTCTGGCGGGAATTGGATAATCTGTCCCGCCTGCCCGCCGACCATGCCGGAAAAGCCTTGTCACGGCTGGGCTTTCACTGGTCTAAATGCGTAGACTGGCATAATTTCCCGTCCCATTTTACATATAGTTATTCTTCACAATGATTGACGCCATGTAGTTCCAGTGCTATAATAGAATAAACTACACAGTATCAATCAAAGGAGGCACCTTATGGAGCAGCAACTTTCAATTTCAGAGTCAGAGTGGCGAGTAATGAAGATTGTTTGGAGTAATTCTCCACAAACACTTCCCGAAATATTAGATAGGCTAAAAGAAACAGGTTGGAGCAAGACGACTATTCAGACATACCTTGCCCGTTTGGTAAAAAAAGGAGCATTGACTACAAAACGTCAAGGAAAGGGATATTTATATTATCCAGCAGTATCAGAAAGTGATTGCCAGCTTGCGGAAAGCCGCAGTTTTCTAAGCCGCGTATATGATGGTTCCTTGTCAAAGATGGTAATGGGATTTGTCAAAAGCGGCAATCTTTCGTCCGATGAATTGCATGAGCTAAAGAGTTTGATCGAGCAGCAGGAGAAAACAGATGCAGATACTCGGTAACATTTTCAATGCGATTATTTTTGTATCTGTCATTGGCGGTATATTTTGTGTTTTATCTCTTTTTATCAATCACATCCTGCGTTGTACGCTGCCGCTATGGTTTCCGCTTTGCGGTATGATCCTTTTTTGCGTTCCATTCCTTTCACCGGATGTATTCCTCATATCACCAGAAACACAGGAATGGTTAAATGGATTTTATATTGCCTGTTGGATATGGGTGTGTGGGTGTGGTATTCTTTTCGTCTATAATACGATACGCTCTATAATGGCAAAGCGAGCATTGAAAAGATACCAGATATGTAGCAATGAGCGTCTAAATGCTCTTTGCTTACAATGTGCGGGAATTGTCGGCTTAAAAAAAGTGCCTGCATTATATTGGGGGACTTTGGATAACCCCATTTGCGTTGCCGGTGCAATCCGCCCAGCAATTATTATGAGCAAAACAATTATAGAGAAACTGACCGACATCGAATTATCCGCTGTTTTTATCCATGAGTTGACCCATATTAAGCGGAAACATATTCTTTTGGAGCGTATCTATGATTATGTTTGCATATTAAACTGGCTTAACCCTTTTGCGTGGATTGCTAAAGGAGATTTTTCACTACATTGTGAAACGGATTGCGATTGCAATGCCCTAAAATTTTCGCAAGGAAAAGTCACAGAAACAGAATATGCTGCGGCTATTATCCGGCTGCTGGAACTGTCTACGGTTCAAGCTACAAAACCCGGTAAAGGAATTGGCGCACTCAGTTTTGTGTTGACAAAACGCAGAATTAAACGGATCACCACAAGAACATCAAAGATCAGGGACAGGATGATAACGGTTATACTGGCTGTTTCTCTGATACTTACGGTTGCTTTTTCCGTACAATTCAGCAGAGAACATTTCTATCCTTATCCGGCCTATAATACTGGTACAGAATATGGTGCGGGTTACAATGAGTAACCCGTATCATTAAAGCCTATAAATCTACGAATGTAGTTAAATGGAGGAGCGTATGATTACAAACATTGAGATTAGTCACATTACTAAAAAATATAAGAACGGTGTTACCGCCCTTGATGATGTCAGCTTTCATGTTGGCAGCGGTGTTTTTGGCCTGTTGGGACACAATGGTGCCGGGAAATCTACGCTGATGAAGGCATTGGTTACGGTACTAACCCCATCAGCAGGTACAATCCGTATTTGCGGTTTTGATACCGTGAAACAGGGAAATGAGGTCAGAGCAAGGATTGGGTATTTACCGCAGGAACTTGCCATGTACCCCTCTCTTTCTGTCTTTGACTTTGTAAATTACATGGCAGAACTCAAAGGCATTCATAACAAAAAGGCTGTCAGCAATGTGTTGGAGCAGGTTGAAATGCTGGAATTTTCCAAGCGCAAAATAGGTCAGCTTTCCGGCGGTATGAAACGGAGGGTTGGCATCGCGCAGGCGCTGATTGGCAATCCTCAAATTCTTGTTGTTGATGAACCGACAGCCGGTCTTGATCCAGAAGAACGGGTGAGGTTCCGCGGCCTATTGTCAAGATATGCAAGAGAGGGCCGCACCGTTTTGCTTTCTACACATATTGTCGAAGATATTCACCAACTATGTGAAGAACTTGCTGTTCTGCGGAAAGGGCATCTATTTTATGCAGGTACATCTGCCGCCCTGTTAGAACGAGTAAAAGATAAGGTAAAAATCCTGCATTTAGAAAATGAAAACCAGCTTATCGAGCTTCAAAAGAAATCCGTAGTGTTATCGACGACATATGAGAGCCAAGGATTGACTGCGCGAATTATGGACGAAAGCGGGCTTTTCTTACAGGCCACACCTGTCACGGCGACTTTGGAAGATGCTTATGTGTATTGTATGGGAGGGAAATCCCATGCGTAAAATGTTTTCTGTTCTCCATTATGAATATAAAATGCAGTTCAAGCGTCTGGTTACATGGGGTGTACTTCTTGCGGCGACGGCTCTTTCTTTACTTGACAATTTCCCATCTGCCGGGAATTTAGCCCGGTTGGAATTTTTGAATGAGCCAGCATATTTTGTTTATCGGGTTGTTAGCCTCGACAGCCTTGTTTTATTGTTTGGTTTGATGTTCTTATTGGCAGGACGTATTCCGATAGATACTAAGACAGGAATGAAATCTTTGCTGATGTCATCGACCTTACGAAAATGGCAATATGTATTGGGAAAGCTGTTGGGCGGATTTCTATATGTTTTCTCCATGCAGTGTATTTTTCTTTTACTTAACACGACAATTTATTTTATTGCTGCGCCGTTTGACATTTCTCTGATTGAATGTATTGTCCCATTGGTAAAAGCAATCTTTGTTTCTTTAGTTCCAGCGAGCTTATTTGTGAGCTTTTGTTCGATTGCCTTACCGGGGATGATTGACATTCGCTTATTCTACATTCTGGCTGCAATATTGTTTGGGTTTAATGCCACCTATGTAGGCTCGGCAGAGGCAATGCCGTTTTACTTGATTACTTCCGGCGATTTAGTCCGTTTGATATGGGTGCATCCGAGATGGCCGTTTGTTGATATGGGAAGCGTTATTGCAAATGGATTTTTCCTTGTGGGAAGCGGTCTTGTGTTTGGCAGCCTGTTGTTTTTGAAACACAAGTTTTGGAGGTCAGAATGAAAGCGCGAATTGAAAGCGAAGTAAAAATTTTCGGGATAAATTTCTTTATCGTATCAGCGGTCTTTACGGTTGCTATGATTGTTCTTTCTATCATAGCCGGAGATCTGCTTGATTTTTACCCGGTCAGCTTTGAAGTGATATTCCCGTTTTTTGTTACAATCGTTGTTGGCGAATGGGGAAAGACAAGAGCAGACAGTAATTTTGATATTATTGCTGCACAAAGCAAATCCCTTTTCAAATGGGTATTGTTACGTTACATAATCGCTTTTGCAACATCCAGTTTATTTGCGGTTTTTAGCATGGCAGGCGCGTCTGTTATGCGATACGAAATGCCAATATGGGAATTGATTATGCTGTATTTCCCACCAACATTCTTTTTATCGTCGCTGTGCGCCTTGTTAGGGATTATGTGTAGGCAAGAACATATTGCAACATTAGCTTGTGGGGTTATATGGCTGATAATTTTATTGACACGAAGCCTGTTAAGATTTCCAGGGTTAGAATATGTCTACTTATTTATTCGATTTGCCGGAGATCAAAATAATATTTGGCTATGGAACAAAGGAATTATTACTTTGGCAGGTCTACTGTTATGGTGTGTCATTTACTGGAAATGCAAAAAGGTTGATTGAGGTGTAAAGACAAATAAATATGTATTTAATCTGCCCCGCCAGACGGGAAAAGAAAAAAACCGTTGCAGGGCAGGTAGCTTTCGAGCGCTCACTCTACATATCCCAGCGGCGGTTTTGAACACATCAAGGCCGCCGTTCTTTATGCCCTCATACTGACGACGCCCTGACGCTGGCGGGATCGGCGGCCCACGGAGGGAGCCGCCATGAAGCCAAAAGCGTTTCGACAAAATCAGACAGGGCTTGCACCGCCCCTGAAAAGCCTGTCCCCGGCAGCGGGGACAGGCGGCCATGAGTATGAACTATACCATGTAAATCAACTGCATATTTCTTCTTTCGCCCGGTGGGTCTGCGACCTGCCGGGCGAATTTTGTTATTTCCTGCGGTTCTTCGATGCGGGCCGGGGCCGCCATGCTGTCACCGATGAAAGGAGCGGTGCAAACAGCTTTATCTTCTCACTCTCCCGCAGATCGGGGGTGAGAAGATGAACGAATACACCTTTGACTATGTGGAGCGGAACCGGCTGGACGCTTTCTGCAAGACCGTTCTCCGCAACGAGGCCATCAACTACCTGTCGGAGCTGGCCCGCCGCCGTGACCGGGAAAAGCCTCTGGACACCTTGCCGCAGGCTGAAATGGACAAGCTCTGTGCGCTGGACGAATACCCCAGCGACAGCTTTATATTCTCGGCCTTTGGTTATGACCTACATATCCGGGACGAGCTGGTGGCCGGGGCCTTTGCCAGCCTGCCGGAACGGGAGCGGCAAATTTTAATTCTGCATTGTGTCGCGGCTATGGCCGACGGAGAACTCGGTAGCCTTGTGGGAATGTCCCGCAGCGCCGTCCAGAGGCACCGCACAAAATCCCTGAACGAATTGCGGCAGAGATTGGAGGACAACGGAGGGAGGAAACAGGTATGAAACAGCCCACTTTCCACGGCAGGGTGCTTCTGCCCCTGTCTGTCTTTGCGGAGGCCCGCGC
>ERZ1036420.474-NODE-474-length-24734-cov-3.143847_pt1 | contig 24734 bp, 23 predicted proteins | sample MGYA00514220_ERZ1036420 | MGnify/ENA primary metagenome ERZ1036420 (study PRJEB33795, sample SAMN09464938) | human gut metagenome | host: Homo sapiens | place: USA: Stanford, California | collected 2016-10 | study: EMG produced TPA metagenomics assembly of the...
TCCCAGGCAGTAAGACCGACGTCATTCAGATGCTGGCGCGATCGGTTGTCGATAATAGAAGGCGAGCTAGCCAGTTGGCGGGCATATTGCGTGATTTGTGCCAACCTATGATTGCTTTCCCTGGAGGAATCAGGCCCGGGGAGCGGCGTAAGTCGCGCCGAATAGTAGTTACATAACCGCTGGACGCCGCAAACCTGAGCAACCGTCAGGGCCGTAGACAAGCGTTCATAAGCGGTGAAGGTCTGTGAACGGGTCACGGTAAGCTGGTCAGGGAACAATTCCACTGCAAGAACGCGCGCAGGGACCAGCCATGAAAGGAAGGGAGCCAGCGTTTCTTCATCAAGGATCACGTCGAGCAGAAAGGGATCGCTGACCTTTGCGGCTTCCGGGACCAGAGGCAGAACGTCATACTCCGCAGTACTGGATTGCGTTTCATGATACCAGTGGCTTTTGCCGGTGATGTGGCGTTGTTCCATGGGCGCTCCTTGGTCGTAAAGGAAATCGTTATCCTGACGCAAGGCGGGAAGGGGAGAAAGACGGATCGGCGATAACAAATATCAGAAAGGTATAACAGAGATAACGGGCGGCAGAACGCCGCCCATCTTTACTAACAGAACGATTATTTCAGTTCGAGTTCGTTCATTGCAGCGATGCTGAAACCGCCGTCAACGTGGACTACTTCACCGGAGATACCGGCAGAGAGATCGGAGCACAGGAATGCCGCAGAGTTACCCACATCTTCAATAGTAACGGTACGGCGAATCGGGGTAACGGCTTCGCAATGAGCCAGCATTTTGCGGAAGTCTTTGATACCGGAAGCCGCCAGAGTACGGATCGGACCAGCAGAGATGGCGTTAACACGCACACCTTCCGGACCCATCGCGTTCGCCATATAGCGCACGTTCGCTTCCAGAGACGCTTTTGCCAGACCCATAACGTTGTAGTTCGGGATAGCGCGCTCAGCGCCAAGGTAGGAAAGGGTCAGCAGGGCAGAACCCGGATTCAGCATGGAGCGGCAAGCTTTTGCCATTGCAACGAAGCTGTAGGAGCTGATGTCGTGGGCAATTTTGAAGCCTTCACGGGTAACGGCGTTAACATAGTCACCATCCAGCTGATCGCCAGGTGCAAAACCAATAGAGTGTACGAAACCGTCAAATTTCGGCCAAACTTTCCCCAGTTCAGCGAACATGGTGTCGATGCTGGCATCTTCTGCAACATCGCACTGCAGAACGATGTCAGAACCCAATTGAGCGGCAAATTCTTCTACGCGGCCTTTCAGTTTGTCGTTCTGGTAGGTGAATGCCAGTTCAGCTCCTTCGCGGTGCATCGCCTGAGCGATACCGTAGGCGATGGATAGTTTGCTGGCAACACCGGTTACCAGAATGCGCTTACCGGAAAGAAAACCCATAGCTTTAATCCTTATTGTTGATGCTTGTTGTGCCTGAAAATCAGGCGATTCGTCGTTTTAGTAAACAGTACGAACAGATAAACGGTTATTATAATCAACCTGGCTGTGAGTAGCTATAGTTGCCAGGTCCGACCGGAGCAGGCTGCGGCAGGGGGGGCGCTTTTCCCCTCACCCTAACCCTCTCCCCAGAGGGGCGAGGGGACCGTATTGTGCAAATATTGTTACCCCAGCAACAAACAGGCTCATACAGCCCCTAACCCTTTCATGGCGATGGCTGGGACGGTTCAGACCTTGCCGAATATTCTCCAGCACCGTCTCCATGTTTTCACCACAACAGCTATTCGGCTCGGTCTGCCCCCTCGCTCTTTCAGGGAGAGGGTGACCGGCGGTTCAGTTCCTGCAGAATATTCTCCAGCACCGTCTCCTCATTACAATCAATCTCGTTATTCCAGAAACGCAGCACGGTCCAGCCCTGCGACTCAAGCCAGCTAGTGCGCCTGGAATCATAGGCAACTGCTAAATCATGCTGCCCACCATCCAGCTCAACGACTACACGCGCCGAGCAGCAAGCAAAATCGAGAATGTAGCTCCCCACTGGATGTTGACGGCGAAATTTGAAATCACTAAAACGTCGGCTGCGAAGATATCGCCAGAGCTTTCGTTCCTGCAAAGTGAGATTGCGTCTTAAATCACGCGCATTTGATTTAATTTTATCTATCACCTCATTCTGACAAGATTTAATCTTTTGTCAGAATGAGGTGAATAATCTGGAAGGAGGATTCAGAAAATTAGCGATCTTTACGCCACGCATCCGCCGTCAATGCCTCGCCAAAATGACCGGCAATCAGCCGTTTGGTGAGTTCATGCAGCGGCGATGCCAGCACATCCGCGGTGCTGCCTCGCTCGACAACCTCGCCCTGATGCATCACCAGCACCTGGTCGCTAATGTGCTTCATCATTCCGATATGCTGGGTAACATAAATATACGAAATGCCCTGTTTTTCCTGTAACTCCAGCATCAGATTAATCAACTGCGAACGCATCGACATATCCAGTGAAGCGAGGGCTTCATCGGCAATAATGACTTTTGGGCGCAATATCAGCGCGCGCGCCAGACCCAGACGCTGTTTTTGTCCGGGTGCCAACATATGCGGATAACTGACGTGATCCGGTAGCAGCCCAACCATACGCATCGTTTCAATAATCTGTTTGCGACGCTGTTCCGGTTCCAGGTCGGTGTTCAGGCGCAGTGGAAAATCCAGAATTTGCGAGATACGTTGACGGGGATTCAACGAGGTCGAAGGATCCTGAAAAATCATGCGAATACGCTGACTGCGGAAGGAATAATCGCCAAAATGCAGTGGATGATCGTCAATCAATAACTCGCCGCTGGTAGGCTCTATCATTCCCGCCAGCATTTTTGCCAGCGTGGATTTACCCGAACCATTCTCGCCAATAATCGCCAGTGTCTGGCCTTCACGTAGCGTAAAGCTCAAGGGTTTTACCGCTTCTACGGTCTGACGACGAAACCAGCCGGTCCGGTAGCGGAACGTTTTACTTAAATTACGCACTTCAAGCAGCGTTTCGATCATCTCACTCTTTCTCCATGTTCAGCGGGAAATGACAGGCATAGAGATGATTTTTCGCCCCCGTCAAACGTGGCGTCACAATGCATTCTCGTTGTGCATACGGGCAACGTGGCCCCAGACGACAACCAATCGGTAACTGTTCCAGCAGTGGGATAGCGCCGGGCAGCGTATTGAGGCGACTTTTATGCGGCATCGCGCTGCCGAAGTCTGGTATCGCGCGGATCAGCGCCTGGGTATAAGGATGATGTGGCATCGTCACCAACTCCTTACTCGGCGCGGTTTCCACTGTTTGACCGCAGTAAAGCACGTTAATTTTATCCGCCCATTGGCTAAGCATTTGTAAGTCATGGCTGATAAGCAAAATAGTGGTATTGCTGTTTTGGTTGAGACGCGTCAGCAGGCGAAAGATTTGCGCCTGGGTTGTTGGCTCCATTGAGTTGGTCGGTTCGTCAGCAATCAGCAGACGCGGTTGATTCGCCAGTGCAATGGCTATCATCACTTTCTGACATTCACCTTCGGTCAACTCATAGGGAAAACTGCGCATCGCATCTTTGTGATCTTTAATCCCCACGCGGTGCAGCAGTTCAATGGCACGGCGTTTGCGCCAGCCAAAACGCTGCCACCAACGGCCTTTATAGGTCCAGGCTGGGATGTTTTGCACCAACTGGCGACCCACACGTTCTGAAGGGTCAAGACACGACTGCGGTTCCTGGAAAATCATCGACACGTTATGGCCAACCAGTTTGCGCCGTTCGCGTGCGGAGAGACGCAGCAAATCGATATCATCAAAACGCATACGGTCAGCAGTAACACGCCAGTTATCTTTATTCACCCCACAAATCGCTTTCGCAATCAAACTCTTGCCGGAACCGGATTCACCAACAAGACCGCGGATTTCACCTTCGGTTAAGGTCATACTTACCCGGTCGACGGCTTTAACCCACTCATCACCGGTTTTAAATTCAATAGTCAGGTTACGAATATCGAGTAATGGCATTATTCCACCCCCGCAATAATTGCACGACGTACACCGTCGCCAAGGAGGTTAACCAACAGCACGCTAATCATAATTGCCGCACCTGGCAGCATGACAGTCCACGGGGCGACATAAATCAGTTCCAGCGCATCACCGAGCATCGCTCCCCATTCAGGCGAGGGGAGTTGTGCGCCGAGATCGAGAAAGCCCAGCGCGGCGATATCGAGAATTGCCATCGACAGTGCGCGGGTGATCTCGGTGACCAGCCCGGCGGTGATGGTTGGCATCACAGCAAACCAGAGAATATTCAGCGTTGATGCGCCATCCAGACGGGCGGCGATAACGTACTCTTTTTCCAGTTCGTCATGCACCATGCTGTAAATCGAACGTACCATACGCGGCAGCAATGCCAGCCAGACAGCAAACATAGCGTGGGACAAACTCGGTCCGGCAAACGCTACAACGATAATTGCCAGCAGCAGCGAAGGGATCGCCAGTAAGGTATCCAGAATATGGTTAAGCACCGCTGAGCGTAGGCCGTGCGTCGCCCCGGCGAAGGTGCCCAGTACCAGGCCACAGATCGTCGCGGCAAGCGTCACCACAAATGCGCCACCCACGGTTGGCGCAGCTCCGCTCAGTAAACGGCTTAAAACATCGCGTCCGAGGTCGTCAGTCCCCAGGAAGAAAGAAACTTCGCCATAGCGCGACCATGACGGCGGCAATAATTGGTAACCGAGAAATTGCTGGTCGATGCCGTAAGGCGCAAACCAGCCGCCAAAAATACACAGTACAGCCAGCCCCGCGCAGCCGTACAGGCCGACCATCGCAGAGGCGTCACTATAAAATTTGCGCCAGGCGGTACGCAGCGTGCCCGGCGGGCGCTTTTCGCTGTATACGCTATCGTAAGGCATACCATTCCTTATGTTTCAGAGGGTTAGCCATGGCACCCAAAATATCAGAAATCACGTTAACAATAATGACCAGTGAGCCACACACCATCACTCCGGCGGAAATGGCTGCGTAATCCTGCTGGCGGATGGCGTTAATTAACCAGCGCCCTAAACCCGGCCAGCTAAAAACCATTTCGGTGATCATCGCCAGCGTCAGCATGGTGGAAAACTGTAAGCCCAGGCGAGGAATAACCGGCGGTAACGCGTTATGCAGAACGTGGCGACGCAAAATAGTAAAGCGCGACAAACCGCGGGTAGCCGCCGCTTTAACATAGTTCTGGTCATACACTTCGATAGTGCTGATACGCATCAGTCGGATCACTTCAGTTGTTGGCGCAACCGACAGGGTGATCACGGGCAATATCATATGGCGGATTGCGCTCATGATCATTTCATCCCGCCATGGTGAGTCCGAAAGCCAGGCATCAATCAACGCAAACCCGGTAATCGGTTTCACTTCGTACAGCAGATCGAAACGCCCTGAAACGGGCAACCAACCTAGCGTGAGTGAACAAAACAGCGTCAACAGAAGCGCCAGCCAGAACACCGGGATTGAAAAGCCCAGCAAGGCGATGGCGTTGATCAAGTTATCCTGCCACTTATGGCGCGTAATCCCGGCAATCATCCCCACGGGGATGCCAACAATCAGCGCAAAACCGAAGGCGAGGATGCACAGTTCCATCGTCGCAGGGAAGACCTCTTTTAACTGTTCGGCAATCGGTTGACCGTTAATGCTGGAAACACCAAAATCCCAGTGGATCAGGCCGTTAAACCAGAACACCCAGGCATTCCACAGTGACGCGCCTTGTAACGGCGCGTGTGGAGTGAAATAGCTCAAACTGAAGCCAACGAAGGTCAGCAGGAACAAGGTGACAATCAATAACAAAATGCGGCGTAAGGTGAAGATAATCATGGTTTTTTCACCTCATCCTGTTTCTCGCGATACACCCCAGCAAAGGAGGCGTTACCAAACGGGCTAAGTACCAGACCTTTGATATCGTACCGATAGGCCTGCAAACGCAATGACGACGCCAGCGGCAGAATAGGTAATTCCTGCGCCAGAATACTCTGCGCTTCGTCATAGGCTTCAATACGCGCTGCCAGCTGCTGCGAGGAGAGCGCCTTACGCAACACGCTGTCGAATTTCGGATCGCACCAGTGGGCGAGGTTGGTCTGTGAATGAATTGCCGCGCAGCTCAGTAACGGACGGAAGAAACTGTCCGGGTCGTTACTGTCCGTCGCCCAACCGGATAACGTCAGATCATGGCTCATATCCATCAACCGCGCCTCCTGAAAGCGACCTTCTACCGGCACAATCACCACTTTTACGCCAACCTGCGCCATATCCGCCTGAATCAGTTCGGCAGTTTTCAGTGGACTGGGGTTCCACGCCTGCGAACGTGTGGGCACCCACAGTTTCAGCGTTAAGTTTTCCAGCCCCAACGCCTTCAACTGTTCGCGCGATTTCGCCGGATTGTATTCAGTAATTTTAGCCTCGTTGTCATAGGCCCACGAGGCGCGCGGTAAAATAGAGGCCGCCGTTTCAGCCGTACCATAATAGATGGATTGCATCAGGCGCTGGTTATTAATCGCCAGTGCCAGTGCATGGCGGACAGCGGGATTATTTAGCGGCGGTTTGGCGGTGTTAAATGCCAGATAGGCGACGTTCATCCCAGGACGCAGCGTTAAACGCAAGCGCGGGTCGTCACGCAAAATGGATAGCTGGCTGGCAGCAGGCCAGGCCAGAACGTCGCATTCCCCGGTCAGGAGTTTCGACAGACGTCCGGTGCCGCCGGAGCCTAAATCCACCACTACCTGCGGCATTAACGGTTTACCGCGCCAGAAGTCATCATGACGTTGTAGGCGAATAAATTGCCCGGCGCGGTATTCCGACAACTGATACGGACCGGTGCCGACCGGTTGACGGTCGAGTTGCTCCTGGCGATCTTCTTTCTCTAACTTCCGGGCATATTCTGCCGACATGACCGAAGCATAATGGGTTGCGAGGTGCCACAAAAAAGAAGCATCCGGCTGGGCGAGTCGGAACTCAACGGTATGATTATCCAGTTTGCGGACGCTTTTCACGTTATCGGCAAATTGCAGGCTGTCGAAGTAGGGGAAGTTGCTGCCGTTGACGTTATGCCACGGGTTGTTGCGGTCAAAAATTCGCTGGAAGGTAAACACCACATCGTCGGCATTCATTTTACGAGTGGGAGTAAACCAGTCGGTTTTTTGAAACGGAACATCGCGACGCAGGTGGAAGCGATAGGTCGCGCCGTTGTCGAGTACTTCCCAGCTTTCGGCAAGTTCCGGCATCAGGCGATAGGTATAGGGATCGACATCCAGCAGTCGATCATAAAACTGGGCGGCAAGGGTATCGACAATTAACCCACTGCTCGCTTTGGATGGGTTAAAGGTGTTGACTTGCCCGCTGACGCAATAGACAAAACCGCTGTCGCGGATATCAGCATGCGGGGGAGATTCAGGCGCGGCGATTGCCTGACCACTCACAAGTCCAGCAATCACCAAAAGAGACGATAATACCTGGCGCATAATATTAAGGGATTTTATGTAAAGAGGCTATCTTACTAATATTTAATGACATTTGCCATTACCGTTTGTGTTCAGGGGTCGTAATGAGGGCCGTGTGGTTGGTCGTTGAACAGATGGCGTCGCCATCTGTTCAACATTCGTACCCGTGATTTCTCTATAACTATAACTCACAGAACAACTTAGCGAGGAGCAGAGCGGTACGATCGTGAGAAACCCATTAAAGCACGCTGCAATGCGTGTCATTTTAACCGGATGCAGAGTGAACGCTTTATCCGGACAACGATACTGACCGATCGTCTGCAATTAAATAATTACTCATTACCCCATTGATTCAAAAACTCTGCGATCTCATCAATGCGTACGAGATTAATCCCCGCTTCAGCAGCCATTTCATGTTGGGCTTCTTCGCTGATCTCTTCATTGTTCATCAAACGGGTGAGCAGTAACTGGAAGTAGTGGGCCAGCGGTGTGCGTTCAGCGTCTGCGACAGGCTCTGCGCATTCGGTCGCGTACTCATCGGCAATATCAAAATATTTTAGCGGGATATCGTGGTTCATTATTTGCCCCTGGGGTTAATGCGCTAAGCATAAGGGCGGATGATAGCACTCGTGATCCGGGTCATACATCTTTTTATAGTTAATGGCGCGGCGCATTACCCTCAGGCAGGATAATGCGGCGCGCATCCGACTATTACGTTTCGCTCACTGGCGTTCTGTCACCTTCGTACAGCGGCACTTTGCGATAGCGGCGGATCAGATACCACAAATATGCGCCGCCTAACGAAGCCCATACCAGACCCAGCGTCAGCGAGGTGGCTTCGAGGTTAATCCACAGCACGCCCACCGTCAGCGCGCCAACCAGCGGCATTAATAAATAGTGGAAGTGTTCCTTCCAGCTTTTATTCATTCCTTTGCGCCGCCAGAAGTGGTTGAACACCGACAGGTTAACGAAGGTAAACGCTACCAACGCGCCGAAGTTAATTAACGCTGTGGCGGTAACTAAATCGAAGAACAGCGCCGACATCGCGACAATCCCGACCATAATGACGTTCAGTGCCGGAGTCCGCCATTTCGGATGCACATAGCCAAACACGCGCTCCGGAAACACATTGTCGCGCCCCATCACATACAGCAGACGTGACACGCTGGCATGTGAGGCCAGGCCAGACGCTAACGTGTTCACAAACGTGGTGCAAAGGAAAATCGACTGGAACAGCTTACCGCCGACGTAGAGTGCAATTTCAGGCAGTGCGGCGTCCGGGTCTTTAAAGCGGCTGATATCGGGGAAGAACAGCTGCATAAAGAACGACGCCGCGATAAAGATAACGCCACCATAGACCGCCGTCAGGAAGATGGCTTTCGGGATCACGCGTGCGGCGTCTGGTGTCTCTTCCGAAAGTGTGGTCACTGCATCGAAACCAAGGAAAGAGAAGCAGACGATCGTCGCCCCGGTAATAATCGGAATCAGATGCGCGTTCTCGCTGATAAACGGCTGTAACGACCAGACCGTGCCAACGCCTTCTCCTTTATGCAGTCCCTGAACCACCAGGAAGATAAACACCACCATGATGGAGATTTGCACCAACACAAACAGGGTATTGAAGTTAGCGACCAGGTTGACGCTCTTCAGATTCGCGGCGGTTAAAATGGCGACGAAGGTTACCACCCACACCCACGGCGGCACTTCCGGGAAGAGGGCGGAGAGATAGATTTTCGCCAACAAAACGTTGATCATCGGCAAAAAGAGATAATCCAGCAGTGATGACCAGCCGACCATAAATCCGACGTGCGGGTTAATCGACTTTTGCGCGTAGGTATAGGCCGAACCGGCCTCCGGAAACTGGCGAACCAGTTTGCCGTAGCTGATAGCGGTAAACAGCACGCCCGCCAGCGCCAGCAAATAGGACGCCGGAACGTGACCGTCGCTAATGCCTGACACAATGCCAAAAGTATCGAACACAGTCATCGGCGTGAGATAGGCCAGACCCATCATTACCACCTGCCACAATTTCAGTGATTTTCGCAGACGGGTTTTGCCGGGTTGCGCAGCAATATTCAGTGGTGAATTAATAGCCATAATTGCTGCCTCCCCTGCGTAATAAGGTTTGCGGTCGTGTCGACCTGAAATCAAACCTGTTTAGCAAGGGAAGCAAAGGGGGCGGAGTCCAGTCAGTCGCAGGAGGGGCGCATACGCAGCCTCCCTCGCCATGCGGGGATTTAATCATCGGCATCATCTCATTTCCTCGTCACAGTCTTAATCGTTAACGGAAGCCCGTTGCCGCCTGCGCTCCATAACGCGACATCCGGAAAATGTCTGGATTACCAGCAAATGTCAGGCCTGGCTCCGCTCAGGCCGATGAAACAACCCCGCAAGGGGTATTACGCGTTTTTCAACATCCACTCAATTTCTGTTTCTGTGATGAGGCGCTCAAACTGCAACAGCTCATCATTTTTACAGGCGTGATAGACATGGCAAAACCGTTCGCCTAAATAGCGGCGCAGGTGATCATTCTCGATAAACTCACCCAGGGCATCGCTCTGGCGAATCGGGAAGGGTAAGCCATCCTGTTCCAGCCCGTTGCCTTCGACTTCTTCCTGCAACGGCAGCTCGTTATCAAGACCGTGCAAAATACCGGCAAAAATCGCTGCCATCACCAGATATGGGTTGGCATCGGCACCCGCCACGCGATATTCCACGCGGTGATTATGGCGATCGCCGCATGGAATACGCAGGGCGACGGTGCGGTTGTTATGGCCCCACGACGCCTGCGTCGGTACATACATCCCCGGCTGGAAGCGGCGATACGAGTTCACGTTTGGTGCCAGCAACGCCATTGATGACGGCATCAGATCGATCATTCCGGCGAGCATTTTTTTCAGCAGCGGCGAATCTTCGCCTTCCGCGTCAGAAAGCACGTTCTCGCCACGATTATTTTGCATACTGATATGGATATGCATCCCGCTGCCCGCGTGCTCTTCATACGGCTTCGCCATAAAAGTGGCGTGCATCTTATGCTTTTCTGCCATCAGACGCACCAGGCGTTTTAGTGCCAGCGCATCATCGCAGGCTTCCAGCACGTTATCAGTATGGTAAAGGTTGATTTCAAACTGACCCGGCGAGGCCTCAGCGACCGCGCCATCTGCCGGAATCAGCTGTAACTGTGCCAGTTCATCAATATCATTGAGCACATCGGCGAAGTGGTTGAGGTTATCAACCGAGTAAACCTGGCTTTGTGTATTGCGGTCATCGGTGCCGGGTGCGCAGGGCGGTTGCAGATACCCTTCAGCGTCGCGCTGACGATCCAGTAAATAGAACTCCAGCTCTACCGCTACGACCGGGAACAATCCGCGCTGGCGCAGCTGCTGCCACAGGCGGTTAAGAACGTTCCGCGGCTCAACGTCAAAGGGAGCGCCATCTTCATCGACCATGGTCAGGAGCATCTGACCGATAAACTCTGGATCGGCGGCAGAAGGGGTTAAGGAACCGAGAACAGGAACACAGGTACGATCCGGCTCGCCCATTTCCTGACCCAGACCCGCTTCTTCTACTACGTTGCCCAGAATATCCATTGCAAACACCGAGGCCGGGAAATAACACCCTTTCTCCAGCTTCTTCAGACTTGAAACAGGAATACGTTTTCCACGGAAGCAACCATTCAAATCGGTAAGTAAAACATCAACATATTGCGTATTCGGGTAGCGCTCCAGGTAGCGTTTCACTTCCTGCGTAAAGGCGCTACCCCGCCTCTCTTCTGACTGCTGAACAAAGTTCTCTACTTCAACGATATTGGTTTCCATGATTCTTCGCCTTTGGTTTGTTTTCCGCTCGTTATCAAAGCGTAAAATATAATGACCACCATTCGAATCTGTATGCAAACCAAATGTTTGTCAAATGTTAAATTGAGTTTGCAAAAAAGAAAACTCACTGCTAGATTGAAAAAATATTGAACAGAAAGGTCATTTAAACCGCAGTAATGGCGATAATTTAGTCCACTTTGTGAGATTGAGCATGGAAAATATAATGAACAATCCGGTTATCGGTGTCGTAATGTGCAGGAACAGGCTTAAGGGTCATGCGACCCAGACTCTGCAAGAAAAGTACCTGAATGCCATCATCCACGCAGGCGGCTTGCCAATTGCGTTACCACATGCGCTGGCGGAACCGTCATTACTTGAACAACTTTTGCCGAAACTCGATGGCATTTATCTTCCTGGTAGTCCCAGCAATGTGCAGCCGCACCTATATGGTGAAAACGGCGATGAGCCTGACGCCGATCCCGGGCGTGATCTTCTGAGCATGGCGTTAATTAATGCCGCACTCGAAAGGCGCATCCCCATTTTCGCCATCTGCCGGGGTTTACAGGAACTGGTGGTGGCAACCGGTGGTTCGTTGCATCGCAAGCTGTGCGAACAGCCTGAATTGCTGGAACATCGGGAAGATCCCGAACTGCCGGTGGAACAGCAATATGCACCGTCGCATGAAGTTCAGGTTGAAGAGGGGGGATTACTGTCTGCTTTGTTACCTGAATGTAGCAACTTTTGGGTAAACTCTCTGCATGGACAAGGGGCGAAGGTCGTTAGCCCACGGTTGCGTGTTGAAGCTCGCTCGCCGGATGGCTTAGTTGAGGCGGTTAGCGTCATCAATCATCCTTTTGCGCTGGGCGTACAGTGGCACCCGGAATGGAACAGTAGCGAGTACGCGCTTTCGCGTATATTGTTCGAGGGCTTTATCACCGCTTGTCAGCACCATATCGCTGAAAAACAGCGACTCTGACCACTACAGTTTAAGGAAATGCAAATATGAGTGATGAGGGACTGGCGCCAGGAAAACGCTTGTCGGAAATCCGCCAGCAGCAGGGGCTTTCACAACGTCGTGCCGCCGAACTCTCCGGGCTGACTCACAGTGCTATCAGTACGATAGAACAAGATAAAGTCAGCCCTGCCATCAGTACGCTGCAAAAGCTGCTGAAGGTCTGTCACTCTCGGAATTCTTTTCCGAGCCGGAAAAACCTGATGAGCCGCAGGTCGTCATTAATCAGGACGACTTAATTGAGATGGGCAGTCAGGGTGTGTCAATGAAGCTGGTTCATAACGGTAACCCGAATCGCACGCTGGCGATGATCTTTGAAACGTACCAGCCGGGCACAACCACTGGGGAAAGAATTAAGCATCAGGGTGAGGAAATAGGCACAGTACTGGAAGGTGAAATTGTTCTGACGATTAATGGTCAGGATTACCACCTCGTCGCGGGGCAAAGTTATGCCATTAATACCGGCATCCCGCACAGTTTCAGTAATACGTCGGCAGGTATTTGCCGAATTATCAGCGCCCATACGCCCACCACGTTTTAATCTTTTTGTTCTGTAAGCCGGGTAAGCGCAATGCGCCCGGCAATCTATACACAAAATCATTCAAGTTGCATCAAGGCGGCAAGTGAGCGAATCCCGATGAGCTTACTCAGGTAAGTGATTCGGGGGAGCGAACGCAGCCAAGGCAGAGGCGGCTTGAAGGATGAAGTGTATATAAAGAATGTCGCCAGAAATAAACGGGCATACGGCCCGGGGATCTCTGCGCCCTGACGTTCACAAACTGCATATATCTGATAGACGTGAAACAGGAGTCATAATGAATTTTCATCATCTGGCTTACTGGCAGGATAAAGCGTTAAGTCTCGCCATTGAAAACCGCTTATTTATTAACGGTGAATATACTGCTGCGGCGGAAAATGAAACCTTTGAAACCGTTGATCCGGTCACCCAGGCACCGCTGGCGAAAATTGCCCGCGGCAAGAGCGTCGATATCGACCGTGCGGTGAGCGCAGCACGCGGCGTATTTGAACGCGGCGACTGGTCACTCTCTTCTCCGGCTAAACGTAAAGCGGTACTGAATAAACTCGCCGATTTAATGGAAGCCCACGCCGAAGAGCTGGCACTGCTGGAAACTCTCGACACCGGCAAACCGATTCGTCACAGTCTGCGTGATGATATTCCCGGCGCGGCGCGCGCCATTCGCTGGTACGCCGAAGCGATCGACAAAGTGTATGGCGAAGTGGCGACCACCAGTAGCCATGAGCTGGCGATGATCGTGCGTGAACCGGTCGGCGTGATTGCCGCCATCGTGCCGTGGAACTTCCCGCTGTTGCTGACTTGCTGGAAACTCGGCCCGGCGCTGGCGGCGGGAAACAGCGTGATTCTAAAACCGTCTGAAAAATCACCGCTCAGTGCGATTCGTCTCGCGGGGCTGGCGAAAGAAGCAGGCTTGCCGGATGGTGTGTTGAACGTGGTGACGGGTTTTGGTCATGAAGCGGGGCAGGCGCTGTCGCGTCATAACGATATCGACGCCATTGCCTTTACCGGTTCAACCCGTACCGGGAAACAGCTGCTGAAAGATGCGGGCGACAGCAACATGAAACGCGTCTGGCTGGAAGCGGGCGGCAAAAGCGCCAACCTCGTTTTCGCCGATTGTCCGGATCTGCAAAAAGCGGCAAGCGCCACCGCCGCAGGCATCTTCTACAACCAGGGCCAGGTGTGCATCGCCGGAACGCGTTTGTTGCTGGAAGAGAGCATCGCCGATGAATTCTTAGCCCTGTTAAAACAGCAGGCGCAAAACTGGCAGCCGGGCCATCCACTTGATCCCGCAACCACCATGGGCACCTTAATCGACTGCGCCCACGCCGACTCGGTCCATAGCTTTATTCGGGAAGGCGAAAGCAAAGGGCAACTGCTGCTGGATGGTCGTAACGCTGAGCTGGCTGCCGCCATCGGCCCGACCATCTTTGTGGATGTAGACCCGAATGCGTCCTTAAGCCGCGAAGAGATTTTCGGTCCGGTGCTGGTGGTCACGCGTTTCACATCAGAAGAACAGGCGCTACAGCTTGCCAACGACAGCCAGTACGGCCTTGGCGCGGCGGTATGGACGCGCGACCTCTCCCGCGCGCACCGTATGAGCCGCCGCCTGAAAGCCGGTTCCGTCTTCGTCAATAACTACAACGACGGCGATATGACCGTGCCGTTTGGCGGCTATAAGCAGAGCGGCAACGGTCGCGACAAATCCCTGCATGCCCTTGAAAAATTCACCGAACTGAAAACCATCTGGATAAGCCTGGAGGCCTGAAATGACCGAACATACCAGCAGTTATTACGCCGCCAGTGCGAATAAATACGCGCCATTCGACACGCTGAATGAGTCAATCACCTGCGACGTTTGCGTGGTTGGCGGCGGCTATACCGGGCTCTCCTCCGCGCTGCATCTGGCGGAAGCGGGCTTTGACGTAGTGGTTCTCGAAGCCTCACGCATCGGCTTTGGCGCAAGCGGGCGCAATGGCGGACAGCTTGTGAACTCCTACAGCCGCGACATCGACGTGATCGAAAAAAGCTACGGCATGGACACCGCCCGTATGCTCGGCAGCATGATGTTCGAAGGTGGTGAGATCATCCGCGAACGTATCAAACGTTATCAGATTGACTGCGACTACCGCCCCGGCGGCCTGTTTGTGGCGATGAATGATAAACAGCTCGCCACACTTGAAGAGCAGAAAGAGAACTGGGAACGCTACGGCAATAAACAGCTGGAATTGCTGGACGCCAACGCCATTCGCCGTGAAGTAGCCAGCGATCGCTATACCGGTGCGCTGCTGGATCACAGCGGTGGGCATATTCATCCGCTAAACCTCGCCATTGGCGAAGCGGACGCCATCCGCCTCAACGGCGGGCGCGTGTATGAACTTTCTGCCGTGACGCAGATCCAGCACACCACGCCAGCCGTTGTGCGAACTGCCAAAGGTCAGGTGACGGCGAAGTATGTGATTGTCGCCGGGAATGCGTATCTGGGCGATAAAGTAGAGCCGGAACTGGCGAAACGCAGCATGCCGTGCGGCACGCAGGTGATCACCACCGAACGGCTGTCGGAAGATTTAGCCCGTTCGCTGATCCCGAAAAACTACTGTGTGGAAGACTGTAACTATCTGCTTGATTACTACCGTCTTACCGCCGACAACCGCCTGCTGTACGGCGGCGGCGTGGTCTACGGCGCGCGCGACCCGGATGACGTTGAGCGCCTTGTGGTGCCGAAACTGCTGAAAACCTTCCCGCAGCTGAAGGGCGTGAAAATTGATTACCGCTGGACGGGCAACTTCCTGCTGACCCTGTCGCGTATGCCGCAGTTTGGTCGCCTCGATACCAACATCTATTACATGCAGGGCTACAGCGGCCACGGCGTGACCTGTACTCATCTAGCCGGACGTTTGATTGCCGAACTGCTGCGCGGCGACGCCGAACGTTTCGATGCCTTCGCCAATCTGCCGCATTACCCGTTCCCCGGCGGGCGCACGCTGCGTGTGCCGTTTACCGCGATGGGCGCGGCGTATTACAGCCTGCGCGATCGTCTGGGCGTTTAATTTCCGATTAACCGTGAAGAGTCAAAAGGTGTGAAACATGAGCAACAATGAATGCCATCAGCGTCGTCGTTCTGCCACCCCGCGCGGGGTTGGCGTGATGTGTAACTTCTTCGCCCAGTCGGCTGAAAACGCCACGCTGAAGGATGTTGAGGGCAACGAGTACATCGATTTCGCCGCAGGCATTGCGGTGCTGAATACCGGACATCGCCACCCTGATCTGGTCGCGGCGGTGGAGCAGCAACTGCAACAGTTTACCCACACCGCGTATCAGATTGTGCCGTATGAAAGCTACGTCACCCTGGCGGAGAAAATCAACGCCCTTGCCCCGGTGAGCGGGCAGGCCAAAACCGCGTTCTTCACCACCGGTGCGGAAGCGGTGGAAAAATGCGGTGAAAATTGCTCGCGCCCATACCGGACGCCCTGGCGTGATTGCGTTTAGCGGCGGCTTTCACGGTCGTACGTATATGACCATGGCGCTGACCGGAAAAGTTGCGCCGTACAAAATCGGCTTCGGCCCGTTCCCTGGTTCGGTGTATCACGTACCTTATCCGTCAGATTTACACGGCATTTCAACACAGGACTCCCTCGACGCCATCGAACGCTTGTTTAAATCAGACATCGAAGCGAAGCAGGTGGCGGCGATTATTTTCGAACCGGTGCAGGGCGAGGGCGGTTTCAACGTTGCGCCAAAAGAGCTGGTTGCCGCTATTCGCCGCCTGTGCGACGAGCACGGTATTGTGATGATTGCTGATGAAGTGCAAAGCGGCTTTGCGCGTACCGGTAAGCTGTTTGCCATGGATCATTACGCCGATAAGCCGGATTTAATGACGATGGCGAAAAGCCTCGCGGGCGGGATGCCGCTTTCGGGCGTGGTCGGTAACGCGAATATTATGGACGCACCCGCGCCGGGCGGGCTTGGCGGCACCTACGCCGGTAACCCGCTGGCGGTGGCTGCCGCGCACGCGGTGCTCAATATTATCGACAAAGAATCACTCTGCGAACGCGCGAATCAACTGGGCCAGCGTCTCAAAAACACGTTGATTGATGCCAAAGAAAGCGTTCCGGCCATTGCTGCGGTACGCGGCCTGGGGTCGATGATTGCGGTAGAGTTTAACGATCCGCAAACGGGCGAGCCGTCAGCGGCGATTGCACAGAAAATCCAGCAACGCGCGCTGGCGCAGGGGCTGCTCCTGCTGACCTGTGGCGCATACGGCAACGTGATTCGCTTCCTGTATCCGCTGACCATCCCGGATGCGCAATTCGATGCGGCAATGAAAATTTTGCAGGATGCGCTGAGCGATTAATAGCCCAACGCAATAATGTCTGATGCGCTGCGCTTATCAGGCCTGCAAACGACGTATTGATTATGTATGCCGAATAAAGCATTCACGCCGCATCCGGCAAGTTGTATTGCTCAACTTCGCTAAATCTGGTGCTTTTTCAACAACGCGCGGAACTGATGATAAGTTAACCCCAGTAATTCAGCCGCGCGCTTCTGGTTATATTTCCCTTGTTGCAAACTGAGTTGCAGCAACTCTTTTTCCTGCTGCATCTGAAACTCACGTAAATCCAGCGGCAGTGTTGGAAGCGAGGTGGTTTCTGAAACGGCGATAGCGTCTTCAGGCGGACGCCGTTTAAAGGGATCAATAATGATGTCATCAAGCGGATAATCGCTGGTGCCGTGGCGATACACTGAACGTTCCACCACGTTTTTCAATTCACGAATATTTCCCGGCCAACGATAATTCAGCAATGTTTCTCTGGCGCGCTCCGTAAACCCCGGGAACAGAGGCAGCTTGATTTCCCGACACATCTGGATGGCAAAGTGTTCTGCCATCAACATTATGTCGCTTTCGCGCTCGCGCAGTGGTGGCAGTTGTACAACATCAAAAGCCAGTCGGTCGAGCAGGTCAGCGCGAAAAGTGCCTTCATTGACCATCGCCGGGAGATCGGCATTCGTCGCGCATACCAACCGCACATTCACCTGCAATGGCTGGCTGCCGCCAACGCGCTCCAGTTCACCGTACTCAATCACGCGCAATAATTTCTCCTGCACCATCATCGGTGCCGTAGCGAGTTCATCAAGAAATAGCGTACCGCCGTCGGCACGTTCAAATCTCCCTGGATGACGTTTTTGCGCACCGGTAAACGCCCCCGCTTCGTGACCAAACAGTTCGGAATCCAGCAGATTTTCATTTAACGCCGCGCAGTTAAGGGAAATAAACGGCCCTTGCCAACGGGAGGAGAGATAATGCAGGCGGCTGGCAATCAGCTCTTTACCGGTGCCGCGTTCGCCGATGATGAGCACCGGTTTGTCCAGCGGTGCGAGATGCGAAACCTGTTCCAGCACTTCGAGAAAGCTGTTCGCCTCACCAAGTAAATTATCTTTGTATTCTGCCATGATGAAATTCGCCACTTGTTAGTGTAATTCGCTAACTCATCCTGGCATGTTGCTGTTGATTCTTCAATCAGATCTTTATAAATCAAAAAGATAAAAAATTGGCACGCAAATTGTATTAACAGTTCAGCAGGACAATCCTGAACGCAGAAATCAAGAGGACAACATTATGGGTATTTTTTCTCGCTTTGCCGACATCGTGAATGCCAACATCAACGCTCTGTTAGAGAAAGCGGAAGATCCACAGAAACTGGTTCGTCTGATGATCCAGGAGATGGAAGATACACTGGTTGAAGTACGTTCTACTTCGGCGCGCGCGTTGGCAGAAAAGAAACAGCTGACTCGCCGTATTGAACAAGCGTCGGCGCGTGAAGTTGAATGGCAGGAAAAAGCCGAACTGGCGCTGCTGAAAGAGAGAGAGGATCTGGCACGTGCAGCGTTAATTGAAAAACAGAAACTGACCGATCTGATTAAGTCCCTGGAACATGAAGTGACGCTGGTGGACGATACGCTGGCACGCATGAAGAAAGAGATTGGCGAGCTGGAAAACAAATTGAGCGAAACACGCGCTCGCCAGCAGGCATTGATGTTACGTCATCAGGCGGCAAACTCGTCGCGCGATGTGCGTCGTCAGCTGGACAGTGGCAAACTGGATGAAGCAATGGCTCGTTTCGAATCTTTCGAACGTCGTATTGACCAGATGGAAGCGGAAGCAGAAAGCCACAGCTTCGGTAAACAAAAATCGCTGGACGATCAGTTTGCCGAACTGAAAGCCGATGATGCAATCAGCGAACAACTGGCACAATTAAAAGCCAAAATGAAGCAAGACAATCAATAATAACATCCAGGCGGCGTCCGAACGCGCCGCCGCTCATCGTCTAAGGAGTACTTATGAGCGCGCTATTTCTGGCTATTCCGTTAACCATTTTTGTGCTGTTTGTTTTACCGATCTGGTTATGGCTGCATTACAGCAATCGTTCTGGTCGCAGTGAATTGTCGCAAAGTGAGCAGCAGCGATTAGCGCAACTGGCTGATGAAGCAAAACGGATGCGCGAACGTATTCAGGCGCTGGAATCTATTCTTGATGCAGAACATCCGAACTGGAGGGATCGCTAATGGCGGGCATTAATCTCAATAAAAAATTATGGCGTATTCCACAGCAGGGCATGGTCCGCGGCGTCTGCGCCGGGATTGCCAACTATTTTGATGTACCGGTAAAACTGGTGCGTATCCTGGTGGTGCTGTCGATTTTCTTCGGTCTGGCGCTGTTTACCCTAGTTGCTTACATCATTTTGTCATTTGCGCTTGATCCAATGCCGGACAACATGGCCTTTGGTGAGCAGCTACCTTCCAGCAGCGAATTGCTGGATGAAGTCGACCGTGAACTGGCGGCAAGTGAAACGCGTTTACGCGAGATGGAACGTTATGTCACTTCCGATACTTTCACGTTACGTAGCCGTTTCCGTCAACTGTGAGGAAAGTTATGAATACTCGCTGGCAACAGGCCGGGCAAAAGGTAAAGCCTGGTTTCAAATTAGCAGGCAAGCTGGTACTTCTTACCGCACTGCGCTATGGCCCGGCGGGTGTGGCGGGCTGGGCGATAAAATCAGTTGCTCGCCGACCGCTGAAAATGTTGCTGGCTGTGGCGCTGGAACCGCTGTTAAGTCGGGCTGCTAATAAACTGGCACAGCGTTATAAAAGGTGAGGGGAGTTTCGCAAAAATTGTTAAATCTCAGGCGTATAATGGATGGCAATTTTCATCCATAGAAGGACGCTTACATGTTTAAAAAAGGCTTACTTGCTCTGGCACTGGTGTTTTCACTGCCCGTTTTCGCCGCTGAACACTGGATCGATGTTCGTGTTCCAGAGCAGTATCAGCAAGAGCACGTTCAGGGGGCCATCAATATTCCCCTGAAGGAAGTGAAAGAGCGCATTGCCACCGCCGTTCCGGATAAAAACGACACCGTGAAAGTGTATTGCAATGCCGGACGCCAGTCAGGGCAAGCAAAAGAGATCCTTAGCGAGATGGGATATACCCACGTTGAGAACGCCGGTGGCCTGAAAGACATCGCAATGCCGAAGGTCAAAGGTTAAAAGAATTCACCATGAGCGGCGCTTATGCGCCGTTTTTTTTTCTGTCACACCTTATTTACATCCCCATAGATTATTTGCGTCAGCTCACAAATACGCTTTTTCCCTGGTAAAAAATGATTTCCTGCGTGACTAAAACCCTTGTGCTCAATTGACAGTTTATTTTCTGCGGAGTAGTCTCTCGTTTCATGGGACCGCTACCACGGAAAGGCAACATGAAACAGAAAATTACGGATTACCTGGACGAAATCTACGGTGGAACATTTACCGCAACTCATTTACAGAAACTTGTAACGCGTCTTGAGAGTGCGAAAAGATTAATTACACAGCGACGTAAAAAACACTGGGATGAAAGTGATGTCGTGTTAATTACCTATGCCGATCAATTTCACAGCAATGATTTAAAACCATTACCCACATTTAATCAGTTTTACCATCAATGGCTGCAAAGCATTTTTTCACATGTTCATTTGTTGCCGTTTTATCCATGGTCATCTGATGATGGCTTTTCGGTAATTGATTATCATCAGGTCGCCAGTGAAGCGGGGGAGTGGCAGGATATTCAGCAACTCGGTGAATGCAGTCATTTAATGTTTGATTTTGTCTGCAACCATATGTCGGCAAAAAGTGAATGGTTTAAAAACTATTTACAACAGCATCCAGGTTTTGAAGATTTTTTTATTTCCTTTGACCCGCAAACCGATCTCAGCGCCGTCACTCGCCCGCGTGCGTTACCGTTATTAACGCCATTCCAGATGCGCGATCATTCAACGCGCCATTTATGGACCACCTTTAGTGACGATCAAATTGACCTGAATTACCGTAGCCCTGAAGTGTTGCTGGCGATGGTGGATGTTTTACTCTGTTACCTTGCGAAAGGTGCTGAGTATGTCCGCCTGGATGCCGTTGGCTTTATGTGGAAAGAGCCGGGAACAAGCTGCATCCATCTGGAAAAAACACATCTGATTATCAAACTGTTACGGTCGATTATTGATAACGTTGCGCCAGGTACAGTGATCATTACCGAGACCAATGTTCCGCATAAAGACAACATTGCTTACTTTGGCGCAGGCGATGACGAAGCACATATGGTGTACCAGTTCTCGCTGCCGCCACTGGTGCTGCATGCGGTGCAAAAACAGAACGTTGAGGCGCTTTGTGCGTGGGCGCAAAACCTGACACTACCTTCCAGCAACACCACCTGGTTTAACTTCCTCGCCTCTCACGATGGCATCGGGCTAAACCCGCTACGGGGCTTGTTGCCTGAAAGCGAAATATTAGAGCTGGTCGAGGCGTTACAGCAGGAAGGTGCATTAGTAAACTGGAAAAATAATCCCGACGGTACACGCAGTCCGTATGAAATAAATGTGACCTATATGGATGCGTTAAGCCGCCGTGAGAGTAGCGATGAAGAACGTTGCGCCAGGTTTATCCTTGCCCATGCGATTTTGTTAAGTTTCCCCGGTGTACCCGCGATATATATTCAAAGTATTCTTGGCTCGCGTAATGATTACGCAGGTGTCGAAAAACTCGGATATAACCGTGCGATTAACCGTAAAAAATATCACAGTAAAGAGATAACCCGAGAACTGAACGATGAAGCTACATTAAGGCATGCGGTATATCATGAGTTGTCGCGTTTAATTACACTTCGTCGCAGCCATAACGAGTTTCATCCGGATAATAATTTTACCATTGATACGGTTAATTCATCCGTAATGCGTATTCAAAGAAGTAACGCTGATGGTAATTGTCTGACTGGATTGTTTAATGTCAGTAAAAATATTCAGCATGTAAATATTACTAATCTGCATGGTCGGGATCTGATTAGTGAAGTTGATATATTGGGTAATGAAATAACGCTGCGCCCCTGGCAGGTTATGTGGATTAAATAAAAAGGAACATCTCATGATTAAATCAAAAATCGTGCTGTTATCAGCACTGGTTTCCTGCGCCCTGATTTCAGGCTGTAAAGAAGAAAATAAAACCCATGTATCCATCGAATTTATGCATTCTTCGGTGGAGCAGGAGCGTCAGGCAGTTATCAGCAAATTGATTGCCCGTTTTGAAAAAGAAAACCCAGGTATCACCGTTAAACAAGTGCCCGTGGAAGAGGACGCTTATAACACCAAAGTCATCACCCTTTCACGTAGCGGCTCGCTGCCGGAAGTGATCGAAACCAGCCATGACTACGCCAAAGTTATGGATAAAGAGCAGCTTATCGATCGCAAGGCGGTTGCCACGGTCATCAGCAACGTTGGTGAAGGCGCGTTTTACGATGGCGTACTGCGTATTGTGCGCACCGAAGATGGGAGTGCCTGGACCGGTGTTCCCGTCAGCGCCTGGATTGGCGGCATCTGGTATCGCAAAGATGTGCTGGCAAAAGCGGGGCTGGAGGAGCCGAAAAACTGGCAACAGCTACTGGACGTTGCACAGAAACTGAATGACCCGGCGAATAAAAAATACGGCATTGCGCTGCCTACAGCAGAAAGCGTGTTGACGGAACAATCCTTCTCCCAGTTTGCGTTATCCAACCAGGCCAACGTCTTTAACGCCGAAGGCAAAATCACCCTTGATACACCAGAGATGATGCAGGCGCTAACCTATTACCGCGACCTTGCTGCCAACACCATGCCGGGTTCTAACGACATCATGGAAGTGAAAGACGCCTTTATGAACGGCACCGCGCCGATGGCGATTTACTCCACCTATATCCTTCCGGCTGTGATTAAAGAAGGCGACCCGAAAAACGTCGGTTTCGTGGTGCCAACCGAGAAAAACTCTGCGGTCTACGGCATGTTGACCTCGCTGACCATTACCGCCGGGCAAAAGACCGAAGAGACCGAAGCGGCTGAAAAATTTGTCACCTTTATGGAGCAGGCGGACAACATTGCCGACTGGGTGATGATGTCGCCAGGCGCGGCACTGCCGGTGAACAAAGCGGTGGTGACTACCGCCACCTGGAAAGACAACGACGTTATTAAGGCGCTGGGTGAACTACCGAATCAGCTAATCGGTGAACTGCCAAATATTCAGGTTTTTGGCGCAGTAGGGGATAAAAACTTTACCCGCATGGGTGATGTGACGGGTTCTGGCGTGGTGAGTTCAATGGTGCATAACGTCACCGTGGGTAAAGCCGATCTCTCTACTACGCTGCAAGCGAGCCAGAAAAAACTGGATGAACTGATCGAACAGCACTAAACCCAGGACAGGAATCCGCAATGAACAGGCTTTTTTCAGGTCGTTCCGATATGCCCTTTGCGCTGCTGCTTCTCGCGCCCAGCTTATTACTGCTGGGCGGTCTGGTGGCGTGGCCGATGGTGTCGAATATCGAAATCAGTTTTTTACGTCTGCCGCTCAATCCCAACATCGAGTCAACGTTTGTTGGGGTGAGCAACTATGTGCGTATCCTCTCCGATCCCGGCTTCTGGCATTCGCTGTGGATGACGGTCTGGTATACCGCGCTGGTGGTGGCGGGCAGCACCGTGCTCGGGCTGGCGGTGGCGATGTTTTTCAACCGCGAGTTCCGCCTGCGCAAAACCGCGCGTTCGCTGGTGATCCTCTCCTACGTAACGCCGTCCATTTCGCTGGTGTTCGCCTGGAAATACATGTTCAACAACGGCTACGGCATTGTGAACTACCTCGGCGTCGATCTTCTGCATCTCTATGAGCAGGCACCGCTGTGGTTCGATAATCCGGGCAGTAGCTTTGTGCTGGTGGTGCTGTTCGCCATCTGGCGCTACTTCCCGTATGCCTTTATCTCGTTTCTGGCGATTTTGCAGACCATCGACAAATCGCTGTACGAAGCGGCAGAGATGGATGGCGCTAATGCCTGGCAACGGTTTCGTATCGTCACGCTGCCCGCAATTATGCCGGTCCTGGCGACGGTGGTGACACTGCGCACCATCTGGATGTTCTACATGTTCGCGGATGTTTATTTGCTGACGACCAAGGTCGATATTCTCGGTGTATATCTCTACAAAACCGCCTTTGCCTTTAATGATTTAGGAAAAGCGGCGGCGATCTCGGTGGTGCTCTTCATCATTATTTTCGCTGTCATTCTGCTGACCAGGAAACGGGTGAACCTCAATGGCAACAAATAAACGCACACTCAGTCGCATCGGTTTTTACTGCGGGCTGGCGCTGTTTCTCATCATCACGCTGTTTCCATTTTTTGTGATGCTGATGACCTCGTTCAAGGGCGCGAAAGAGGCGATCTCACTGCATCCTACGCTGCTGCCGCAGCAGTGGACGCTGGAGCATTACGTCGACATTTTTAACCCGATGATTTTCCCGTTTGTCGACTACTTCCGTAACAGTCTGGTGGTGTCTGTGGTTTCATCCGTGGTGGCGGTATTCCTCGGCATTCTTGGGG
>ERZ1036420.477-NODE-477-length-24521-cov-10.861726_pt1 | contig 24521 bp, 20 predicted proteins | sample MGYA00514220_ERZ1036420 | MGnify/ENA primary metagenome ERZ1036420 (study PRJEB33795, sample SAMN09464938) | human gut metagenome | host: Homo sapiens | place: USA: Stanford, California | collected 2016-10 | study: EMG produced TPA metagenomics assembly of the...
AGCCGTGTAAACGGCAGCTTTGGGGGTTATTATACCATGACGCCGCAAAGCGGCCACAACAAAACCGCACCTGCTGCGGTTTTGCATGGTTCAATGTTCCCAAAGCCCTGTGCGTCAGCACAGGGGCGTGTGCCTTGCACACGCGCAGCCGTGTAAACGGCAGCTTTGGGGGTTATTATACCATAAAAATCAGGGTTTGCACAGGGGGAAACATGCAATGTCCGCCGCCGTGGCGAAGCGTGCGCGGAGCGTTTGGACAGGATGGCAAAAAAGAAAAAATCTGCGTAAAATATTACCAATTGTATAGAAAAATGGCGGTTTGAAGCCGAAAATTTGACGCGGCGGCTTTCTTTTGCTATAATGCACAGGTACTAAGGCCTGCCCCTGCCGCATGCATCCGTTGTTTTTGTTTTCAAAAACGCGCGCGGCGCTGTTCTTTTTTGTTGATACACGGGCGGTCTGGTGCGGGCCGTCCGTTTTGTTTTGGCTGTGCGGCCCGGTGTGTGGACGGAGAACCAAAGGAGTTTTTGCATGACAAAGCGACAGGAGCATATCCGGCGCTGGCTGGCCGCCGCCGGGCCCCGCATCGTTGCGGTGGCGGCGACGGCGGGCAGCCTGGGGCTGGTGTGCACGGCATTGGCCGCTACGGTGAATACGGTTACTGTGGCGGATTCCGCCGGTGCGCAGCGCACAGTGATGGCTGCGGTGACGGAGCCCGAGGTCCTGCTGGACTTGGCGGGTATGGAACTGGAGAGCAACGACAGCACCCGTCTGCACGAGGTGGAGGACGGCACGCTGCTGCTTTCTCTGCAGCGGGCTTTTCCGGTCTCTGTAGCGGCGGATGGAGAATATTACGAGGCGGAGATCAGCGACGGCACTGTGGCCGACGTGCTGGCCCGCGCGGGCGTGACGCTGGGGCCGGACGATTACACCACTCCCAGTCTGGACAGCCCGGTGACCGAGGGCATGGGCCGTGTGCGCGTACACCGTGTAACATATACTGAGAATACCGCCCGGGAGACCGTTCCCTATGAGACGGAGTATCTGGACGAAACCGCCGAAAGCACGGGGAAATATTCTCACGAGGTGCTGGTGCAGGCGGGGCAGGACGGCCTTGTGGACGTGACCTACCGCCAGAAGTATGTGGACGGCGGATATTCCAGCACCGAGGTGGTGGATACCCAGGTCGTCACCGAGATGATACCGGAGATCTACCGGAAATACAATTCCGACGCCGTCAGCCCGCTGCAGGCCCCCGAGGGCATCACGGTGGAAAACAACGTGCCCAGCAGCTACAGCAAAATGTATTCCATGAAGGCGACAGGCTATTATTCCGCCCGCGGACGCGGCGCAAGCGGCCTGGGCCTGTATTACGGTACTTTTGCGTGCGACCCGACGCTCATTCCCTACGGTACAAAGGTGTATATCACCTCCGCTGACGGCAAATTCGTATATGGCTGGGCCATTGCGACAGATACGGGTGCGTTTGTGCAGTCCAACCGCATGCAGGTGGACCTGTTCTACGAGACCTATGCCGAATCCGTGGCAAACGGCGTGAAGTATGTAAACGTGTACGTTCCCTGAGAATATCAGAAAACAAAGAGCATCCCCGGCGCGGGGTATCCGTGCGCCGGGGATGCTCTTTTGCATTCGGGTCAATCCGCCCGGCCCGCCTGTTTGACGAGCTGATTGGCGTATACGCTGCAGCCGGCCACCAGTACGCCCTGCACGATACCGGTAAACAGGCCCAGCGCAATGCTCTGTACGCCGTCGAAGCTGCCGGTTGCCACCACCCACAGCATGGCCAGGAACACGCCCGCGCCGCCCAGAATGAGCGGGATGTGCTTGTCTTTTACGTCCTGCGAGACCTTGAGTGCTTTGCCGACGATGTAAAGCACCGCCACCAGCACCAGCAGCTCGGGCCGGATATATTCCATTACGCCGTCCATCAGTTCCATAAGGGGACACCTCCTCGCTTTTGGATATGCGGCGCGGGGAAAATATAGTACATGCACAGCCGGATATTTTGTGTGGGAATCTGCATTTTTGGCCTTTTGCTGAAAATAAGGGAACGGTTTTCGTTATTGCGCGCAGAAAATGAAGAAGCCGGCCGGACAATATCGTTGCATAAATGTCAGATGGAAAAAATGCCTGCGCAGCGGGCACAGGGAGGGATGGGCTTGGAACAGGCCATCATCGATATCCGGAATATGTACAAGATCTACAATCCCGGAGAAAACGAGGTGCGCGCGCTGGACGGCGTGAGCCTCGCGGTCTACAAGGGGGAGTTTGTGGCCATCGTAGGCCATTCAGGCAGCGGGAAATCCACGCTGATGAATATGATTGGCTGTCTGGACACGCCGACGTCCGGTACATATTTTCTCAACGGGCAGGACGTAAGCGCGCTTTCCGATAATGCGCTTTCAGCCATCCGCAATGAACAAATCGGTTTTATTTTCCAGAACTTCAACCTGATCAAGAACCTGAACGCGCTGGAAAACGTGGAGCTGCCGCTCATTTACCGGGGCCTGCCCGCCGGAAAACGGCGTCTGCTGGCGTTGGAGGCCCTGGAGCGTGTGGGCCTTGCGTCCCGTATGGACCACCGTCCAAACCAGATGTCCGGCGGCCAGCAGCAGCGTGTGGCCGTGGCTCGCGCCATCGCGGCACATCCGCCGCTCATCCTCGCGGATGAACCGACGGGCAACCTGGACACCAGAGCGGGCGCCAGGGTGTTCGAGATCATCCGTGCTCTGCACGCCGAGGGCAACACCATTGTACTGATCACTCACGACGAAGGGCTGGCCCGCAAGGCTCAGCGCATCGTGCGTATCACAGACGGAAAAATAGACGACGGGGAACGGGAGGTTTTCTAAAATGGAAACAAAGGAATTGATGGCGCAGAACGTGCAGGACCCGGCGCAGGCCGGCGAGGTGCTTTTGCAGCCGCCCAAACGGCCGAAGAAAAAGCGCAGCATCAAAAAAATCGTGCTGCTTTCACTGGCAGGCATTGCGGTGCTGGCCCTGGCGGGCAACGCCGTTCTGAGCGCGCTGCGCGGCCCGCTGCCGACCTATGTGCAAACACAGACGGCGGCAGCCGGAGACATCAGCCAAAGCCTGTCCACCACGGGTACGCTCACCTCGGGGCAGACCGTAGTGGTGCCGTCGCCCGTCACCGCGCCTCTTGCAGAGGTGAAGGTGGAAGCAGGGCAGATCGTGAACGCGGGCGACCTGCTTGCCACCTTTGATACAGAGCCGCTGGAGCGCGCCTACCGGCAGGCTTCTGCCGCTTATGAGAGCGGCCAGCTGCAGAAAAGCGACGCGCTCACCGCCAGCGACAGCGCACAGGCACGCTTCAATGACGCGGCTGCGAACCTGAACAATCTTGCCGTCCAGAAAGACAAGGCTTCAGCCGCGGTGAACAGCCTGACCGCGCAGTACGAGGCCCTCGCGGATAAGCAGAGCGAGGAGGCGTTGTCTGTTAAAGCGGCTTTGGACGCCGCCGCCGCGGACCTCGCGAACCAGCAGCAGGCGCTGAGCGCGGCCAAGGCAACCTACGACGCGGAAAAGCAGGCCGTCCTGTCCGACAGCGCCAAGCGCCAGTTGGAGCTGGCACAGGTGCCATCATCCCTCTCCGTGCAAAGCGCCAAGGAGGACCTTGCCCGCGGCAGGGACGGCGTGACCGCACCCATCAGCGGCGTCGTCACCTCCCTCAGTGCGGTGCCGGGCTCCAGCGCGGCGGCTTATGGTCCGCTGTGCACGATCCAGAGCCTGAGCGATGTATATGTGGACGTGGCGCTCTCCCGCTACGATCTGGAAAAGGTAAAGCCGGGCCAGAGCGCCGTTGTCACCACGCTGGGCAGGACATACACCGGAACGGTGGCGTCCATCGACGCGATGGCCACGGCCGGGGCCTCCGCCACAGGCACGGCCACGGCCTATGTGCACGCCAAAGTGCAGCTGGACGCGCCGGACGGCGATATCAAACTGGGCCTGGAGGCCAACGTGGTCATTGCCACAGGGGAGGCGAAAGGAGTGCTGAGCCTGCCCATCAGCGCCGTCAATACGGATGTGAGCGGCCAGTTCTGCTATGTGGTGGAAAACGGCGCGGCTGTGCGCCGGGATGTGAAGACAGGCCTTTCTTCCGATACGCAGGTGGAGATCGCCTCCGGCATTTCCGCGGGGGATGAGGTCATCCTCAACCCGCAGGATGTGACGGAGGGCATGGCTGTCAGCAGCGACCCCGCCGCCGCGGCGCAGATGCCCGCGGACGCGGGTATGGGCGCTGTGATGATGGGCTAAGGGGGCGTCCGGATGCGTCAGATCTATGAATACGCCAAAATGGCGTACCGCAACATCATGGGCAGCAAAATGCGCTCATTTCTCACGATGCTGGGCATCATCATCGGCATTGGGGCTGTCATTATGGTGCTGTGCATCGGCGGCGGCGGGCAGCGGATGATGGACAGCGAACTGGGCATGCTGTCTTCCGGTTCGGTGTATCTGAGTGTGACCGGCGAGGATACCACTGTGAACGATTATTTTACCGACGGGGACGTGGAGGCCGTGGGCCGTATGGAAGGCGTTGCGGGCGTGACGATGGCCGGCGGCGCCAGCGGAAGTGTGCGCGGCCCAAAGGGAGAAATAGGCGCCAGCCTTTCGGCGGGCAACGGCAGCATGTTTCTGGTGTTTCCGGCTACGCTGCAGGCGGGGCGCTTTTGGGACGCGTCGGATTATGATGCCGCGCGCCGTGTTGTGACCGTGGATTCCGCGGGAGCAAAGGCGCTGTTTGGAACCGACGACGTATTGGGCATGACGGTGCAGCTCACGGTGGGCGGACGCACTTCGGATTTCACGATCATCGGCATAACCGAAAGCCAGAGCGGATACAGCTACAACGGCAAGATTACTGCGCAGATGACGGCGCCGCTGTCCAGCCTGTCCACTCTTTCCGACGATGTGGGCCAGCCGTATTTCCAGATCGCGCTGCTGGCGCAGGACACTGCGAACAGTGTACCGCTGGCACAGCAGGTGCTGCGTCTGGTGGAAAGCCGACACGGCAACGCCGGGCGGGACTGCTACGGCATTATGGACGTAAGCCAGTACACCGCGCAGATCAGCAGCGTGACAGGGATGTTTACGGGCATCATCGCCGCCATCGCGGGCATCAGCCTGCTGGTGGGAGGCATCGGCGTTATGAACATCATGCTCGTCAGCGTCACCGAGCGCACGCGGGAGATCGGCATCCGCAAGGCGCTGGGGGCAAAGACGGGCAGCATCACGTTCCAGTTCCTCATTGAAGCGGGTACGCTTACGCTCATCGGAGGCGTCATCGGTATTGTGCTGGGCCTGTGGGGCGGCTACGGCATCAGCAGCCTGATGGGCATGGAGGGCTATGTGGCACCCTCCACTGTAGTTTATATCGCGCTGTTTTCCATCGCCATCGGCATTTTCTTCGGCATTTACCCCGCGCGCAAGGCGGCGCGCCTGAGCCCCATAGAGGCGCTGCGCACAGAATAATTGGTTTTACAGGCCTGCGGCTCCGCGCTGTGGGCCTGTTTTGATAAGAAAAGGCTGTGTTTTTGGGCATAACGCCAGTATTTTGTAAATAAGGACGAATTTTCCGTAAAAAATTTGACAAATATTCACATCTGTCCGTTGATTTTTCGACAAAAAGCGGTAAAATACTATGATATAAGGTAAAGATAAGGTTAAGATAGGAGGTCCTGTCTTACCGGCGGGCTGCGGCGCGCCCGGCGCGCCGCTTAAGGGGAAAGGGAGAACAGTTTGAAGATCGGGCTTGACATCGGGTCCACCACCATCAAATGCGTGGTGCTGGACGACGCGCTGAATATTACATACAAAACCTATGAGCGTCATTTTTCCCACATCGTGGAAAAAGCGGCGGAGCTGGTGCAGCGCATGCACACTGAGGTGCTGCACGGCGCGCCCGCGCAGCTTTCCATCTCCGGTTCGGCCGGCATGGGCCTGGCCGACGCCTGCGGCGTGCCCTTCGTACAGGAGGTGTTTGCCACACGGGTGGCGGCAAAGCGTTACGCGCCGGATGCGGACGTGGTGATCGAGCTGGGCGGCGAAGATGCGAAGATCCTGTTTTTGACGGGCGGTACCGAGGTGCGCATGAACGGAAGCTGCGCGGGCGGCACCGGCGCGTTCATTGACCAGATGGCAACGCTGCTGAAGATGACGCCCGACGAAATGAACGAAGCCGCGCGGCATGCGGAAAAAACATATACCATTGCCAGCCGCTGCGGCGTGTTTGCCAAAAGCGATATCCAGCCCCTCATCAACCAGGGCGCAAAGGCCGGGGATGTGGCGGCCAGCATTTTCTATGCCGTGGTGAACCAGACCATCGCGGGCCTTGCGCAGGGCCGGAAGATTGGCGGCAACGTGCTGTATCTGGGCGGGCCGCTCACATTTTTGCCCCAGCTGAAAAAGAGCTTCGACAAGACGCTGGGCGTGACGGGGACCTGCCCGGAAAACAGCCTTTATTTTGTGGCGCTGGGCGCGGCGCTGTATTCCGACAAGGAACTGGACCTGGCGGGTGTGGTGGAAAAGCTGCACGCATACAGCGCCACGGCCACCTATGCGTTCAACCCGCCGCTGTTCCGGGACGAAGCGGAATACGAGGCGTTCCGCGCACGGCATGCAAAGGCGAGCGTGCCGCGCCGTCCCTTTGCGGACAGCACCGGCCCTGTGCATATCGGCATCGACGCGGGCAGCACCACGGTAAAAGCCGCCGTCATCGACGGAGACGACAATTTGCTTTTCACCAGCTATCAGCCAAACAGCGGCAATCCCATCCCCATCATCCGGCAGATGCTCATCGACATTTACAAGGCGCGTCCGGGCCTGCGGGTGGCCAGCGTCACAGCCACGGGCTACGGCGAGGACATTGTGAAAAGCGCCTTCGGCGTGGATTTCGGCGTGGTGGAGACAGTGGCCCACTTTACGGCGGCCAAGCACTTTATGCCGGACGTGGATTTCGTCATCGACATCGGCGGGCAGGATATGAAGTGCTTCAAGATCGAGGACGGAGCCATCAGCAACATCTTTTTGAACGAGGCATGCAGCTCCGGCTGCGGCAGCTTTTTGCAGACGTTTGCGGGCGCGCTGGGCTACGGCGTGCCGGAGTTTGCGAAGCTGGCTCTGTTTGCGGATAAGCCCGTGGACCTGGGCAGCCGCTGCACGGTGTTCATGAATTCCAGCGTCAAGCAGGCCCAGAAGGACGGCGCGTCCATCGAGAACATTTCGGCCGGGCTTGCCATCAGCGTGGTGAAAAACGCGCTGTACAAGGTCATCCGTGCCTCCGGCCCGGAGGAGTTGGGCCGCAAGATCGTGGTGCAGGGCGGTACGTTCTACAATGAGGCTGTACTGCGTGCGTTCGAGATGGAAATGGGCGTGGAGGTCATCCGGCCGGATATCGCGGGCCTGATGGGCGCGTTCGGCGCGGCACTGTACGGCAAGGCAAAGGGAAAGAGCCAATCGTCTCTGCTTACGCTGGAGGAGCTGGAGGGCTTCACCCAGAAGGTGCGCAGCGTCAACTGCGGCCTGTGCGGAAACAACTGCCAGCTTACGGTCAATATTTTTCCGGGCGGCAAAAAATACATCAGCGGCAACCGGTGCGACCGTCCGGTGTCCCACCGGGGCGCGGAAAACCCACTGAATCTGTACGAATACAAGCAGCGCCTTCTGGCCGAATACAAGCCCCAGCCGGGCATCCGCGGCACTATTGGCATCCCCCTGGGGCTGGGGATGTACGAACTGCTGCCTTTCTGGTATGCTTTCTTCACGAAGCTGGGCTTTTCGGTGGTGACCAGCGGTCCCTCCAGCCGGGAGCTTTACCTGGAGGGCCAGAGTACCATTCCTTCCGACACTGTATGCTACCCGGCAAAGCTGCTGCACGGCCATATCCACCGGCTCAGCCGGATGGCTGTGAACGCCGTTTTTTACCCCTGCCTGACGTATAATGTGGACGAGGGCCTGGGTGACAACCACTACAACTGCCCTGTGGTGGCCTATTACCCGGAGGTCATTGCGGCCAACTGCCACGAGCTGGAGAATATCCGTTTTATTTACGATTATATCGGCATTCACCGCCGAAGGGATTTCCCCAGGAAGATGACGGCCATCCTTGCAAAATACTTCGCGGGCATCAGCCTGGGCGAGGTGAAGGGCGCTGCGGACGCGGCCTATGCCGAATATGCGGAGCATATGTCCCGCGTGCGTGTCCGGGGCGGGGAGATCATCGCCCAGGCGCGGGCCGAGGGCCGGCAGATCATCGTTCTGGCGGGCCGTCCGTACCATGCGGATGAGGAGATCAACCACGGCATCGACAAGCTGATCTGCAGCTATGGAGCGGCGGTGATTACAGAGGACAGCATTTCACACCTGGTGGAAAAATTCCCCACCAGCATCCTCAACCAGTGGACCTATCATTCCCGCCTGTACGCGGCGGCGAAATACATTGCGGACCAGCCGGATATGAACCTCGTCCAGCTGGTGAGCTTCGGCTGCGGCGTGGACGCCATCACCACCGACGAAACGAGAGAAATTTTGCAGCGGGAAGGCAAGCTGTACACACAGATCAAAATCGATGAGATCGCGAATCTGGGCGCGGTGAATATCCGGCTGCGCAGTCTGTTCGCAGCCATAGAGCCGGCCTCCGGCGAAACGCCGGACGCGGAGTAATGCTCCCGCCCGTATCCATAACTGCGTATTTGCCCAAAGGAGGGGCATGCCCATGGAAAATGTCCATACTTATCCCAAATTCACTCCGGAGATGAAAGCGACACATAAAATCCTGATCCCCAACATGGCGCCCATCCATTTTGAGATGATGCGCGCCGCCATGGAGGACGAAGGCTATCATGTGGAGGTGCTTGGCTCCGGCGGCCATGCCGTGGCGCAGGAAGGGCTGAAATATGTCCACAACGATACCTGCTACCCTGCGCTTCTTGTCATCGGGCAGTTCATCAATGCGCTGAAAAGCGGAAAATACGATCTGGATCACACGGCCCTGCTTATCACGCAGACGGGAGGCGGGTGCCGGGCGTCCAACTACATCCACCTTTTGCGTAAGGCGCTGGTGAAAGCGGGCTTTCCTCAGGTGCCCGTGGCCAGCCTGAATTTTTCCGGCCTGGAAAAGGACAGCGGCTTTCAGTTGACGCTTCCGCTCATCCGAAAGATTGTTGCGGCGGTGTTTTACGGAGACGAGCTGATGAGCCTTGCCAACCAGACGCGCCCCTATGAAAACGAGCCGGGCACGGCGGATGCGCTTGTGGCTGCCTGGACGCGGAGGGTGGCGAGCCAGTTCGATGAAAAAAAGGGCTTCTCGAAAAAGGATATGGCTGCGAACTTTGCAGCTATCGCGGCGGATTTTGCGGCGGTGCCCGTTACCTATACGCCCAAGGTGAAAGTGGGTGTCGTGGGCGAGATCTATGTGAAATATTCACCGTTGGGCAATAACAATCTGGAGCAGTTCCTCCACGGCGAGGACTGCGAGGTGAACCTGCCGGGCCTGATGGGTTTTGTGCAGTACTGTGTTGCCAACATGGCCGAGACCGTGCGCCTGTACGGCGGCAGCAAGCTGTTGGAGCTCGGCTCCGATACGTTGATGAGCTGGCTTACCGTGCGGGAAAAGCTGATGATCGCGGCGATTAAAAAGCATCCCCAGTTCCATGCGCCCACACTGTTTCTGGACACGAAAAAAATGGCGGACGGAATCATCGGCATCGGCAACAAGATGGGTGAGGGCTGGCTGCTGACGGCCGAGATGATGGAGCTGCAGCAGACAGGCTTTGAGAACATTATCTGCGCCCAGCCCTTCGGCTGCCTGCCCAACCACATCTGCGGCAAAGGAATGATTAATAAGATCCGCACCATATATCCCCGCGCCAACATCACACCCATCGACTATGACCCGGGCGCAACGCGGGTGAACCAGGAGAACCGTATCAAGCTGATGCTGAGCGTGGCCAAGGAACGCCTTGGGCAAAGCGGCGGCACACCCCCGCAGGGCGGCGCAGCCGAGAAAGTGCCGGTATACGGCGGCATGGAGGTGCCGGCCGTGCATGTGCCCGGCTTTGCGGAAAAGCTGCCCGCCAATGGATGAGCGCTGCAGCGCGGAATACAGACGAAAAACCAGCGGAGCCTGCCCTTTTTATGGGGCACAGGCTCCGCTGGTTTCTCTGTGCGATGAGATTATAGCGCGCCGCATGCTCAATACGCGGCTTCAAGCTCGGCAATGCGGCGGTAGAGCATATCGTTCACGGGGGTAGGAACGCTGTGCTTCTCCCCAAGGCGGCGCATGGCGCCTGCGAACAGCTCTACCTCGGTGGGACGCCGGGCCAGCGTATCCTGGCGCATGGAGGGCATTCCGTCGGGGTTCAAAGCATCGGTCATTTTCATCCAGGCGGAAATATCCGCGTCTGTCAGCGTCACACCCTCCCGTGCGGCCAGGGCCTGTGCCTCCCGCATGGCAGCCAGCATGGTGTCCCGCGCCGTCCCCGGGTGCTGTACGCCCCGATACGGCACATTGTAAACCGCGCATACCTGGTTCAGCCCCACATTGAGCATCAGCTTGCTCCATTGGCGGTACAGAATATCTTCATGTATTTCGCAGGGCACGCCCGCCTCCAGCAGCAGTGCGGCCGCCGCGTCCACAGCCGGGGTGCGCGCGCCCGTACCGCTGCCGATAAGAAGCTTTCCCATATTGCGGTAGGTGACGGCGGGGCCGTCCTTTACGGCGTCCATCCCCTGGGCCACACAGTAAAGCACGTGCTCCGGCCCGTAGGCTGCGGCCAGCTCGCCCTCGCTGGTAATGCCGTTGAGCAGGGAGATGACCAGTGTTTCAGGCCCGATGAACGGGCGCATTGTTTCAATGGCGGCGGCAAGCCCGGTACTTTTGACGGCGAAGACCGCCAGCGCGGCAGGCTGCGCCTGCTGCGGCGTCACAAAGCGGAAGGTGCAGGCAGCGCCGTTGCAGGTGAAGCTCTGTGCCGCATAACGGGCTGCACGCTGTGCATCCGCAGCAAAGAATACACGCTGCGGGCCAAGTGTCTGCGTCATGCGCTGGCCGAACATGACGCCCAGCGCACCTGCGCCGATGACTGCAATGACAGGTTGTTTTTTCATAATACATTTCCTCCGGGAGCTTTTGGTGCTTTGTAAAATACGTTCGGATGCGTGCGGCGCGGGAACGGCCGTAGCTGTCAAAAACGGCAGAAACAAACGGCATTTCCCGGTTGGGAAGACAGTGTTTGTTTCATTATAGCATGCCGCCGCAAAGGGGTACAACAGAACCGTAGGGATCGCGGCTTTGCAGTCTGTTCAAAAAATATCGAAAATTTCCGAAATATGATTTTTCATCTGGTATTTTGTGCGGGGCCATGCTATGATGTGCTGGGATTTATGCTGCGCTGCCGGCTGTTTACAGGCGGGAACGGCGGAGCGCATCCCATAGCACAACAAAATAAGCATCAAACGGATGCGGGGGCGGACAGCAAATGGAAAAGACACCGCGCGATTTTATTTTCGATAACCTTCTTTCCATGTCGGCATACTGGGCCTGCACAGGCGCCATCATTGCCAGCCTGACGGCATATTACGGTTTTTCACTCGCGCTGTCCAATGTGGTCACGGGCCTGAGCGGCACGCTGCCCATCCTACAGCTGGCGGGCGGCCTTGCCTACGAGCGCACAACACGTCCGCTGCGCTTTCTGCGCCTGTGTAACGGCACATGGCGTGTACTGCTGCCGCTGGTGTTTTTTTCGGTGCTGCTGCCAAGGACTGCCGGCGCGCCGTTGATGGTGGTGTGCTATGTGTTGGCCATCGGCATTTATCAATTTGCATGTCCGTCTCAGACGGACTGGCTGGTGAGCAGTGTGGAGGGCCGTGTCCGGGGAGACTATTACTCGGTGCGTGAGATGTTTTTCATGCTTACATATACCGGTGTGTTCTGCGCCGTGAGCCTGATTATTGACCGCGCTGCCCGGCACGGCGCACAGCAGACCGGCTTTTTGGCCGTAGGCGTGTTGGAGACCATGCTGCTGGCCGCCAGCCTGACGGTGCTGTTGCGTTTGCCCGCGCCGGAAAGGCCTGAAAAGGGGGAGCCCGCCCCAGCTGCGGCCGCCTTATTGGAGCCGCTGCGCAACCGCCGTTTTCGGAGGGTGATGCTGACGAATATGGTGTGGAGCCTTTCGGGCATGTTCATCGGCGGCTTTGCCGCGGTGTACCAGATTCAGGTGCTGGAACTGACGTTTTTTGAAATCATGGTCTGGGTGACGGCAGGAAACCTGTGCCGTTCGCTGTGTACTCCGCTGATGGCGCGTCTGGCCGCGCGCATCGGCTGGAAGAATGTTACCGCGCTGACCATTGCGATGATGGCGTGCGTGGCCGCGCTGTGGGCGGCGGCCACCCGGCAAAATGCAGTATACCTGTTTCCGGTGCTGTCCATACTGGGGGCGGTGCCTTACGCGGGCATGGGCGTCGGTTTCCTGAAAATGCAGGTGGCCAACAGCCCGGCCGCCACGCGCAGCATGTATTTTTCCGTCAACTCACTGTTCAACGGGGCCTCGGCTCTGCTGGGCTCGGTGCTGTGCTCTGCGCTCATCGGCGTGCTGGAGGCCTACCCGCCCCACGCGCTGCGCTGCATCTTTTTTGTGGGCTTGGCAGGCGCTCTTGCCGCCGCGGTGATGGCCGCGCGCATCCCCTGCCGGGAAGCGTGAACCGCCGGAAAACAGAAAAATTTTTGGGGCTTTTCTTTTTGGAGAAAATCCTGTATAATATATAAGCCGCGTCACTGTGTGCCGCGGCGCGATTGGGGGCCTTAGCTCAGTTGGTCAGAGCATTCGGCTCATAACCGACCGGTCCAGGGTTCGAGTCCCTGAGGCCCCACCAAGTTCATGTGACAAAAAAGATATCAGTCGATTTTGTCGCATAAAATCAAGGGAAAACGGGCTTTTTAGGAATAATTCCTAAAAGCCCGTTTTCCATAGATGTCAAAAAATATTTTTGGTTTTCGACGCGAATTCATCACTTGCAGTGATGAATTCGCGGATGCAAACGGAATTCGCATCCGCGACATCACTGTAAAAACACAAAATCGGTTTTCACACCAACGAAAGGGCAAGGATTGATTTCCTTTCCTCTCGTGAAGTGGAAAAATATATGATCCTCTTTAGCTCAGTCGGTAGAGAACACGACCATAAGTAACCCAAAGAGCTATCGAGAAAAAAGCTGTAAAGCCGAAAAAAGGCTTTTACAAAGTGATCGAAAAGGTCACAGAATATGATCCTCTTTAGCTCAGCCGGTAGAGCATGCGGCTGTTAACCGCAGGGTCGTTGGTTCGAGTCCAACAAGGGGAGCCAAAAATTGCCCAATCAGTTCACTGGTTGGGCAGTTTCTATTTAACAACAACAGGATATGGAAGATACAGGAATTGAGGTACCGAAACAAGTCCGTAATTTGTAAGCCCGGCAGCAATGCCGGGCTTTTTCTGTAGTAGCATGCCGGAATATGGAAGATGTCAGGCGCTTGTGAAGGTGTGGAGCTGCGGCGTGTGTAATGGAACGGATACGAAGCTTATTCACCGTATTTTCAAAAACTTTGATACATATCCGGCCATCCTCGGCCATGAGGGGGGCGAGGCGGTGGAAACGGGCGCGGACGTAAAGCATCTGAAAAAGGGAGATTTGGTGTTACTGCCATTTTTGGAGAAGCCTATAGATGGATATACGCCGGGCTGGGGCGCATACAGTGAGTATGCCGTCGTGGGCGACGCGCGGGCGTACATCGAAAACGGCAAGGGGCCGGGGACGCTGCAATGGAGCGAAGGGTATCTGGCGTTGCGTACTACGGATCGGGTAGACGCGGTCGGCGCGGTGTTGATTATTACTTTCCGCGAGGTGCTCAGTGCGATCCGGCGTTTTAGATTCGCGCCGAACGAAAGCGTGCTGGGGATGGGCCAGGTCATTACCACAGACGTGTTTGATGATAAAGTGGCAGACGAAGGGAGCGGACTACGCCTTCAACTCCCGCACCCGCGACATATACGCTGAAGTGCGTCGCCTGCTGCCCGAGGGCGTGGACAACGTGGTAGACGCAGTAGGTGTGAACGCGCTGCTGAACCAGGCTATGAGGTTGATCAAATACAATGGAAGGATATGCGGCTATGGCATTTCCCTAAAGCTAAGCATGGAACTGGACTGGAGTACTGCGCCATATAACTGGAGCTTGAACTTTGTGCAATGGCCCAGCAAGAAAGAAGGAGGCGGGGCCGCACACAGGTGATGGTGTGGATCAACGCAGGCATGCTGAATCCAATGGAATTCATCTCGCACACATTCCGGTTCGAGGATATTCTGGATGCATTCGCGCTGGTGGAGCGCAGGGAGCCGGGTACAAAAAGGATCGTGATCAAATTTTAAGGAAAAAACAGCATGCGAGAGGCAGAATGAATACCTGACACTGTTTTCCAGTGAGGATATGGTTTTGCTCTTTTCTTGCTTTTTCTGTGATGGAGAGGATCTTTGCGCGCCTCAGTTTCCGTCCCGGATTTCCGTATCAATTCCTTTGCAGTGCGGTAATTTTTAAACAGTTGTTAGGGATAGAATTGGGGTAATCAGCTCCTGTTATTGAAGCGAGAAAACGGCTGCGGTTTATCCCAAAGTTTACACTTCACTTATCCATTTACGCATATAATTTCTCCGCGCATATTTCATCTCTGTCGACGGATCCGGCTGTTGATGGTCTCTCAATAAAGAGTGCACAACAGAACTCTCGGGTAAGATGTGTATCCAGATAAATGCAAAAAAGCATCCGCTATCAGCTAAAATGCCTGAACCAGATGCCTTTTTGCGTTCTGTTTATTTTTTTCATTTACTTTTACACACGACTCCTGTTTGGACTCACTTATTAATTAAATGGACTCGATTCTAAATTAGGGCCCATAGTAATGCACAGCTCCATAACATCGGTGCGAATTCTAAGAACAGCATATTCAAGCGGTCCAAGATTACATCTTGCGATCCTTCTGCTGTTTAACAACGGCACACCCGGATTGATATGGAGAACCTGTGCATCCACCAAATCCGCAGATACGGCAGAAATATATTCAGAACATCCCTGATATTGAATATCGTAATGCTGAACTAAAAACGGATATAAATCCCAAAACTGCTCTGTCCAACGGTCAAGATTCGGGAAAAAGTCCATCCTCAGGTAGTTGTTCAAAAACATCAGTGGGTTATCTCCACTGTAAAAAATGCGCTGGACCCGGTATACCATTGTCCCCACTGGGATTTCAAGAACTTGAGAAACGGTCTCATCTGAGACAACCGAATCGATATACATTCCCCGGGCAGTCATCTGCTCCGGATTGGGGATATTTACGTGACGAATTGAAAGGACGTCTTCAAAATGATGCAATCTGGAATACTCAAATGCATCTGTCGGGTAGATGCTCTTCAAAACGATGGTTCCATGCCCCTGTTTTACTTTAACATATCCTTTTTCAGCTAACTGCGCAATTGCACGTCGCACTGTTGTACGGCTGACACCATACATCTTCTCCAATTCCGGCTCCGCGGGAAGAAGAGAACCAATTGGATATGTATTATCCTTTAAGGCCTGAAGAATCTGTTCGTAGACTCTCTGATAAGCGAGCATTAATCATCACCTCAAATACAATCAAACATTATTTTTATCATCATATCATGTTCTGATAAAAAGGTCAATGCATCCGATGAAAAGACTGTAGAATATCACTTTGCACAAGTGCTTTTGTATTTTTTGAGTACATTTTCCAATTGATTACGCATAAAAATGATGTTAAAATTATGATTGTAATGTTTAAGATATGTTTAAGTGATGATATTCGAGGTGTTGATTATGTTGCTAATCGGCGAATACACTGAATTTCCGGCTTGGTTGCCTGCTGATCCCGGATCAGGTATTGCTCTGTTCGACAGCGCTGGCGACACCGAGTTTTTTGCGAACACTGTTCTTTCCGTACATAATCCGTCCTTTCTTTGCGCAGACGGATATGGCGGATTTTATGCATTGGATGAGGGATCTCAGGGATTATTAACACATTTTATCCCAGACGGAAAAAGTTTTTATTTGGCTGCGCAAACAGCATTTGAAGCTCAAGGCAGCTGCCACCTTTGTGTTTCTCCGGAACGTAAAATCTACATTTCAAATTATGAATCCGGTACACTCACCGTTGTATCGGACAACAATGGTCGTTTGGAAGTTATTCAAACATTGTATTTTTATGGATCTGGACCAATAAAATCCCGGCAAAGCGCTTCGCACATTCACTCTTGCCGTTTATCGCCCAACGGACGGGAACTGTTCGTCGCAGATCTCGGATGCGACCGTTTGTATCGGTTTGACATTCAAAAGGATGGCCGCCTGAGTGAACATATCGAACAGCCATATATTCAATTGCCCGGCGGCAGCGGGCCCCGTCACATGGATTTTCATCCAAATTTCGAATTCATGTACATCAGCGCCGAACTGAGCAATCAAATTTTCACCCTTCGTTTTAACGAAGACGGCGTTGCTTCGGTTGTTTCTTGTACGAATATTACTGAGTGCAAGGGTTTCATGATCCTTACTGCACATCTTCAGGTGTCCGAACAGTACAACATGTTGTACGCATGTGTCCGCGGAACCGATGAAATCGTATGGTATTCACTTGGTGCTGACGGTTCGGAACTTACGTTCTGCGGACGCTGTCCGAGCGGCGGTCACTTTCCTCGGTATTTTCTTCTTGATGAATCCTCTTCGCAGCTGTTTATCGCCAATCAGCTCGGCGGAGGTGTGAGTATCTTCAATGTGGGAAAGGACGGCGCCGTACATTCTCCGGCCAGAGTCAAGTTGGAAGCATCCGGCGCAGCAGCAATCATACTCATGTGAGTAATCCAACCGCAAATAAACTAAGCAAAGGAGTTGTGACAATTCGTGAGCAAAATTGCAATTGTAACAGGAGCCAGTCAAGGGATTGGCCGCGGAATCGCGCTAAAACTGGCAAAGGAAGGATATGATATTGCTTTTTCCTTTTTCTCTGCGGCTCAGAGCGCCGAAGAACTCTGCGCCGAAATTCAAAGCACCACAGCGCAGCGCTGTGCAATGTATTGTGTGGATATGCGCGAAGATGGCGCCGGAGCCAAATTTGTCAATCAGGTTTCTGAAGAAATGGGAACTCCTTTCGTTCTGGTGAACAACGCCGGGCGCACTCGTATGGAAAGCATTCTGGACATAACTCCTGAAACCGTGGATGAACTGATTAATCTCGACTTAAAAAATTATTTGTTTTGCATGCAGGCTGCTGCCATTCAGATGGTTCGTGCGAAAATCTCCGGCAGCATTATTAATATTACATCTACCCGTGCGGAACGTGCGTATCCTTGTGACGCAGTATACGGCGGAGTCAAGGCTGCGTTGAACCGAGCTTCTCAGTCAGCTGCACTGGATCTTGCCCCTTACGGCATCCGCATTAACTGCGTAGCTCCTGGAGCCATTGCGGTGCGCAGCAAAGAATATCTCCGAAAACTGAATCTTATCCCTGTGGACTTTTGGGACGAACTCGGCACACGCATTCCTCTCGGACGTTCAGGAACTCCTGAGGATATCGCAAATGCCGTTGCATTTCTGGCGTCCGATCAAGCCTCTTACATTACAGGAGAAATTCTGCGTGTGGACGGAGGTCTGATTCTTCCCGGCATGCCGGAACAGAGTGACCTTTCTTGGGGCGCGACAAAAAAGGAGAATCGATGAAACATGAGTATTGAAATTCGTGATGTCCGGGTGATCTGCACCGCCCCGGAAGGAATCAATCTTGTTGCCGTTAAGATTGAGACAAACGAGCCCGAACTTTATGGAGTCGGATGTGCAACATTTGCACATCGCTATTCAGCCGTAGTGACGGTCATCAATGATTATCTCCGGCCCTTTCTAATCGGAAAAGATCCGTCGAATATCGAAGACATCTGGCAATCTGTAATGGGCATGAGTTACTGGCGCAATGGGCCGGTTCTGAACAACGCGTTGTCCGGCGTCGATATGGCGTTGTGGGATATCAAAGGGAAGATGGCGGGAATGCCGCTATACCAATTGTTCGGCGGGAAGTGCCGCGCTGCCATTCCATGCTATACACACGCCGAAGGCGATTCCGTCGATATCGTGCTGGAACGCGTTGCAGCCCTGAAGGAACTCGGATACCGAAAAATCCGTGTTCAGGTTGGTGGCTACGGTGGAAAAAGCCCTTCGCTGCATCGTCCCGAGAACTCTCCTCCGGGAGCTTACTTTGATCCCAAATCCTATATTCGAAACGTACTTAATCTGATGGAAACATTGCATGCAAAATATGCCGGAGAACTGGAGTTCTGTCATGACACACATGAGCGGCTCTCTCCTATCGACGCGCTGAACTTTGCCAAAGAGCTTGAACCGTACCATCTTCTTTTCTTAGAAGACGCTTTGTCTCCAGAGCAGTCAGACTGGTTCCGCATTTTACGCCAGCAGTGTGCAACACCGCTGGCGATGGGGGAATTGTTCAACAATCCCCAGGAATGGAAAAATCTTGTTCAAGAACATCTGATTGATTATATTCGGATCCACGTCAGTCAAATTGGAGGCATCACGCCCGCTCGAAAAGCAATCGCATTTTGTGATGCTTATGGTGTCAGAACTGCTTGGCATGGTCCGGTCGACATGACACCGATCGGACACGCGGTTAATGCGCATCTTGATATCTCCTGTCCGAATCTTGGCGTTCAAGAGTGGACTGATGGTCTGGCCGGACTTTACCCAACTCTCAACGGAACGCTTATGCAGGAAATCTTCCCGGGAATGCCTGAACGGCGTGACGGATATCTGTACCTCAACGATAAGCCCGGAATCGGTGTGGACATCAACGAAAAACTGGCGGCCCACTATCCGTGTAAAAACACCAGCATATCCTGGAATTGGATGCTGGCACGTCTTCCGGACGGAACTGCCGTTCGGCCCTAACACAAGGCTCTAGTCCACAGGAGGTAATAAAGCATGCCCAAATTTAATCCACATCCTCTTTTTCCCGAAAATCCATTGTATGAGATTCACTGCGAAGCCGAGCTTCCCCATTCAGAGCGTTATGAACTTTGGTGCGATGGCTGCCGACAGACCGTATATCACACAGATTCTTTTGACTATGCCGTTGTAGTCCGGAAAAACTCTGAACATTTTCCTGTTGAGATTCATGTCTCCACCGCATTTAAAGACGTGGTCATCCGCCCGTTATCCGTTGGAGTTCTTTTTGAACGTGAAGAAAATATTATCCGCTTTACCTTACCCGGCCATGTCAAAGTAAGTGTGGAACTGGACGACAATCTGAAAGCTCCGCTTTTCATTCTGACCACAAACTATGTGGCTCCTCCGGATCCGGCGCCCACTTACTTTTTTCAGAAAGGCCATGTGTATAACGTTGGATCATTAGAACTGAAAAGCGGAGAATGCGCTTATCTGGAAGAAGGAAGTATTGTATGTGGACGTATCTTCTCCTGCAAAGCGGATCGCGTTTCTGTGCTCGGGAACGGTATACTGTATGGCTCTGTATGGCATAAACCAGACGAAAACGGAGGACGCCTGATGGCGGCCTTTACCCTAGGCGATGATATTCGCATCCGAGGCATCACCATTGTTGACAGCGGAGTTTGGAACATTGTTCCCGGCGCATGCAGGAATGTTTCCATTTGCGACGTCAACATTTTGTCCCGCGTGGTCACAGGTGACGGAATTGATATCGTTGGATGCGAAGACGTAACGATCGAGAATTGTTTTATTCGCGCATGTGATGACTGCATCTGCATTAAGGCCTGTCCGCTCCCAAGCCCGGCGGCTTGCTGCAATGTGAAGAATATCCACGTACACGGCTGTACGCTTTGGAATGCCGAACCCGGCAACGCGTTAGAGATCGGTTACGAATTGCGTTGCAACGAAGTCTCTGACATTGTTTTTTCCGACTGTGACATCATCCACTGCGAGTATGAAGGGAATCAGTCTGGCGGTGTTCTGACGATACACAATGCGGATCGTGCAAATGTCCACAATATTCTGTACGAGAATATCCGAATCGAAGATGCACAGGAAAAACTGGTGGATATAAAAATTCTTGATTGCAAATATTCGCTCGACCGTGTTCGAGGCGACGTACAGGATGTGACATTCCGCAACATCACCGTGGGTGGCAGTATTTTTCCTGTTTCAATCATCCGAGGCTTTGAAATGCATAATGAAATGCATCGTCCGCGCCGCATTCACTTTGAAAATGTTGTTGTTCATGACGCTCTGATGCACAGCGCCAACGAAATGCGAATGGTAGTTGAATTGGCTCATGAGCTGGAATTCGAAGGAAAGACAACTCTGAAACAACCTGAGTATTGAGAGGTATGCGATGAAAGGAAAATTCGTAGCATCTGCCCGTCATCTCGGGCGGAGCATCTGGAAAAATCGCGCCTGCTATAGTCTGATGCTTCCCGGCATCATCTGGTTTATTCTCTTCGCGTATGGCCCGATGTCTGGTTTGTTACTTGCATTCAAAACATATAGCGCACGCAGTGGAATTTGGGGCAGCCCCTGGTGCGATTTTGAAAACTTTGCCTATGTATTTAAAGATGCGGCTTTTTTTCGTTCAGTCTGGACAACTTTGACAATTAATATTGGCCGCCTTCTTTTTCAGTTCCCGGTCCCCATTATCCTTGCGCTTCTGATCAATGAGTGCAAATGGAAACGGTTCAATAAAATTGCTCAAACAATTTTTACATTTCCGTATTTTCTGTCTTGGGTTATTGTAGCGAGCATTGTAACAAATGTTCTGTCTCTCGATGGAATGGTAAACAACCTCCTGGCCATGCTCAACCTTGACAAGATTAATTTTTTGGGGAACAGCACTCTGTTTATACCGTTGCTTTATCTGACAGAGAGTTGGAAGTCTGCCGGTTGGAGTGCAATCATCTATCTCGCGGCACTATCCGGAATTGACGTAGATCAATATGAAGCCGCCGAATTGGATGGTGCCAATCGCTGGCAAACTCTTACTCGCGTGACTCTCCCCAATTTGAAACCGACAATTCTTGTTATGCTGGTCCTTTCCATTGGCAATCTGATGACGGGAGGCTTTGACCAGATCTTCAATCTATCAAATCCGGCTGTAGAAGACATTTGTGAGATTCTGGATATGTACATTTATCGTATTACTTTCGGTTCTGTGCCCGATTTTGGTTTTTCCATGGCGATTAGCCTGTTCCGTTCTGTGGTCAACTGCATTTTCCTGATTACTGCCGATCGCAGTGCTAAGAAGTTGGGCGGAAGCGGCCTGTTCGGCTAAAAAAGGAGAGATGATGTTATGCAAAATCGAAAGGCTACCACGGCCGATTTTTTGATCGCCGGATTTCTGTTTCTCCTTATTCTGGCGGTAGTCGTGCCGTTCATTAATACGATCGCGATCTCATTTTCCACTCAGAGGGAATATCTCAACACTCCACTTCTTTTGATTCCGCGCGAACCAACGCTGAACAATTATATCAACCTTCTTGGAGACGAGCGCATTTCCATCGGTTATCTAACATCTCTTAAAATTCTGCTTCTGGGGCTTCCAATCAACTTGTTCTTGACCGTCTCACTTGCGTACGGCACCAGTCGAAAAAGTTATCCGGGCAAGCGGCTCATTCTGGGAGCGATTCTGTTCACAATGCTTTTTAACGGCGGCATTCTTCCCTTGTACCTGCAAATGCGCGAACTTCATCTAACCAATACAATTTGGTCTGTCGTATTGGCGAGCGGCATCAATGTATTTTATTTCGTGCTTGCACGCAACTATTTCTGTTCTCTGCCAGAAGCACTGATTGAATCAGCTCAACTGGACGGAGCCGGTGAATGGAGAATTCTATTCTCCATTATTCTCCCCATTTCCAAACCGATTCTTGCGACAATTACATTATTCTATCTGGTTGATCGGTGGAACGAATGGTACAATGCACTTATTTTTATTCATGACAACAGTATTATTCCGCTTCAGGTAGCTCTGCGGTCCATCGTAATGGAATCCAATATTTCAAGTAACACGAGTTCTGCACAAGCAGCTGTGCGAAACTTCGATATGGGAATCAAGATGGGGGCGGTTATGTTGACCTCTTTGCCCATCATGTGTGTATTCCCTTTCTTGCAGAAACATTTTGCCAAAGGCGTCATGGTCGGAGCGATCAAGGCGTAAAATGGAACCAATTGAAAAGGAGAGATTAATATGAAAAAGTTCAAACGGCTGGGCACACTTTTTCTCTGCGCTACTCTCATTTTGAGCTTTGCAGCCTGCGGGAAAAGTGGCTCTGAAACCACAAATTCAACTGTTTCATCCACATCAGACAGCACCTATGACGAACATCTCACTTTGAGTTGGCTCCAGGCAGGAATCAAGTCCGGCGCAGATTATTCTGCAGATGATTGGGGCCGTTTCTGGCTGGATAAGTTCAATGTAGATTTTGACATCATTGCCGTTACAATGGATACTTCCGATTGGGATGAACGTCTGCGCATCTGGATTAACTCCGGCGATATGCCCGATGTTGCCAATGCGCAGTTTGAATTCGGCGAGCTGGCAAACTACGCCAATCAAGAGGCTATCTACCGTCTGCCCGATGACTGGAAAGAGCGGTGGCCTAATGTTGCTAAGACGCAGGAAAACGTCCCTGCTGCAGCTATGGCCGAGGAACAACTTGGAGGCACTTACTTCCTGTATCGCCCGGTTTTCTCTCTCAACCGTCCCAGCGAACGTCTTAGCTATCACGCCCTGATTTATTTGCGCAAAGATTGGATGGAAGCCTGCGGACTGGATCTGAAGGATACCTATACGCCGGATGAGCTGAAAGAAATCGCTAAAACATTTCTGGAAGAAGATCCCGGCAATGTCGGCGATAATCTGGTGGGTATGAGTATTCGCCCCTATGACATGGTAAAGCTGTATCCCACAACTACATTCTCTGAAGCCTGTAATATCGGAGACGGCTACTATAAAGATGAGAACGGTCAGTTCCAGTGGGCGCCTGCTGACACTCGCACATTAGATGCACTGAAAAAGTATCAAGAACTCTACCAGGAAGGTATTCTCGATCAGGAGTTCTATAACTATACACGTTATCAGGGTGCTCAGAAATTTTACGTTCAGGGAACATCTGGTCTGACCTTGGAAGACGGACACGCGATCATGATCACCTATATCCGCAACGGTCTTGTTGAGCAGGGCTTGGATCCGGACGAAGTGCTCCACCTTGCACAGCTCGTGGGTGATGATGGTATGTATCATTATCGCGAAGACTCCAACTATTGGGGACAAGTCATATTCAGCCCGACAATCAGCCAGGAAAAATTCGAACGTGCAATGGATATTTTGGACTATACCTGCACAGAAGAAGGGCAGAACTTCATGAATATGGGCTTTGAAGGAATCGACTGGGAGCTCGATGAAAACGGAAATTACGTTTCTCTGCTTGATCCTTCCATTCAGGGAAGTGCGATGAGTGTGCTTGGCGGCAAGTACCCTTCTAAGGAATCCTCTTTTGGCGGGTTGATTTTGACAGATGACTTCAGTCTGGTAAGCCCTAACTATAGTTCTGAAATTCAGGATACCGTACGCGATTTCTACAAACTTCGTGAAGAATTAAGTGACAAAACGACGCTCCTTCCTCGAGAATACGAATATGAGTTTTTGAGTTCACGCGAAAAATCGCAGGCAACAATGGATTTAGGCGATGAGTATGCAAAACTTATCCTCAAGGACGGGGATCTTGAAGCCAACTGGAATGCTTGGGTTGAAGAAAAAATGGCCGTTGTTCAGCCGGTTTTGGACCAACTCAATCAATAAAAGCAAGCGTTAACCCCGGATAGTCTCCCTGCTAGTTTTTACTGCCACTCACAGCAACCTATTTTACCTTTAGTTTGCGGCAAGCTTTCTGCTTGCCGCAAACTTTCTGTTGTAGAGAACCACCGGTGGTACGGAAAAGCTTAAGCTATGAAAAGAAACTCCTTCTGGTAAAATGGAAGTGCGGTCTGGCAACTGCACGAACCAACAGAAGGAGGCCATTCAGTGAATGACAATAATAGTTTAGCGCATACAAAATGGAATTGCAAATACCACATTGTGTTTGCGCCGAAATATCGGCGCAAACTGTTCTACGGAGAAAATCGAAAAGAGATAGGAGGGATTTTGAGACAGCTCAGTGAATGGAAAGGAGTAAAAATAGTAGAAGCAGAAGTGTGCCCGGATCACATCTCGCTGGTTGGGCAATTTCTATTTAACTACAACAGGATATGGAAGATACAGGAATTGAGGTATAAAAAAGTAAGTGGTAAGCCCGGCAGCAATGCCGGGCTTTTTCTGTATCAGCATGCCGGATATATACCGCCGCCTGTGTGCACCGGGCGGCGTTCAGATAGATAAAACAAGGCCCAGGCCGGAGCCGGGCAAA
>ERZ1036420.485-NODE-485-length-23895-cov-10.798322_pt1 | contig 23895 bp, 32 predicted proteins | sample MGYA00514220_ERZ1036420 | MGnify/ENA primary metagenome ERZ1036420 (study PRJEB33795, sample SAMN09464938) | human gut metagenome | host: Homo sapiens | place: USA: Stanford, California | collected 2016-10 | study: EMG produced TPA metagenomics assembly of the...
TTCATCCATTTTGGTGCCTTGGAGCGCAGCGGAAAGGAATGGTCATAGCCATGAAGAAGACACGCTTTATACCATACGGATACACCATGCGAAACGGACGAACCGTCATTGAGCACGGCGAAGCTGACATTATCCGATATATCTTCGACGAGTATATCAAAGGAGCCTCTCTCAAAGATCTGGCTGAGGAACTGACAGCTCGCAGAGTGCCATATACGGAAAAGACGGAAGTGTGGGATAAAGCGAGGATCGCAAGGATCATCGATAACGCCAAATACACAGGCTCCGAGATCTATGACCCCATCATCGATGAGGATACGTTTGAGGAAGCAGCGGCGGCAAAAGCGGCCAGACAGCGAAATCAGATCGTAAGCGAATGCGAAGGCATTGCCCTGATGAGGGATCGAATCCGGTGCGGTCACTGCGGTGCTCCGATGGTACGGCACATCTGCTCCAAACGAAAAGTCAAAGAAAGCTGGACCTGCACAAACGATGCATGCGGATGCCGAGTAAGAATCAGCGATTCCGACCTTCTGATGAAGGTCACGCTCCTCATGAATCGAATCATCGAAAACGCAGATCTCATGGTGCCGAAACCGAGAAAGAGATTGAAAGACTCTCCCGCAGTACAACGACTTCAAAATGAGATCGACAATGAGCTCTCCGTGGAGCAGCCAAGCGAGAAGTTCATCGCCTCCCGCATCTGCGAGATAGCAAGCCAGCTTTACAGAGAGACAAACGCAAAGGAGCAAATCGCCGCCCGCATCGCACAGAAGCGGGTCATGCTCATGAACCCTCAAACAGAGTTCAACTCAGTCTACTTCACCGATCTTGTTGAGAATGTGATCCTCGAGGCTCCCGCCAGAGTGTCCCTTCTCACAAAGACCGATGTTCAAATAAGCGAAGGAGAACCCGAACATGGATGTCAAGAAAATACCGAAGAAGACGGTGACGCTGATTGAGCCGAAACGGTCAATCCTCGTCGATAAAGAGAAATACCATCAGAAGCGCGTCGCCGCATATTGCCGTGTCTCAACGGACAGCGAGGAGCAGCTCACGTCCTATGTGAATCAGAAGAAGTTCTACACGGACATGATCGCCAGGAACACCGAGTGGCAATTCGCCGGTCTGTATGCCGATGAAGGAATCTCGGGAACCCGTGCAGACAAGCGTCCAGAGTTCAATAAAATGATCAAGGCCTGCCTTGAGGGAAAGATCGACTATGTCATTACGAAATCCGTCTCCCGCTTCGCCCGAAACACGGTGGACTGCCTGGACTATGTCCGCATGCTGAGAGCAAGAGGAATCGGAATCTTCTTCGAGGAGCAGAACATCGATACGCTGAAAAGCGACAGCGAACTGTACCTCGTCATCTACGCAGGCTTCGCCCAATCCGAATCCGAAAGCATCAGCAAGAACATCACATGGAGTTACAGAAAGAACTTCGAGGACGGCAAGCCCATCTTCATGTATAAGAAGCTGCTCGGCTACAGAAAAGGAGAAGACGGAGAACCTGAAGTCGTTCCCCAGGAAGCCGAAATAGTGGAACGCATCTACACCATGTATCTGTCGGGGATGACGGTAGACGTCATTTCAAGTCAGCTCCAGTCAGAGCATATCGTGATCCCCGGCAAGAAGTTCAGCTTCGGGAAGAACATGGTCATGAATATACTGAAGAATGAAAAGTACTGTGGAGACTGCATCCTTCAGAAAACCGTAACCGTTGACTGCATCTCAAAGACAAGGAAGAAAAACGAAGGCGAAGCTCCCATGTATGTCGTTGAGAACAGCCATCCTGCAATCATCAGCAGAGAGATGTTCAATCGGGCTCAGGAGGAACTGAGCAAACGGAAAGCCCGATCCCCGCAATCACAGAAAACGGCGATTACCGCCTCCGGCAAGTATTCCAAGTACGCGCTGACAGACGTTCTGATCTGTGCCGAATGCGGAAGCAGATATAAGCGCGTGACTTGGACGAGTCTCGGTCAGAAACGGATCGTGTGGCGCTGTGTCAACCGCTTGGACAACGGAAAGAAGTACTGCCAGCACTCTCCGACACTGAGCGAACCTGCCCTGCAGGAAGCGATTGTGAGAGCCTTAAACAAGTTCAATGACGAGGACACCTCAACATACCTCACTCTGATGAAAGCCACAATCGGCGAAGCTATCGGCGCCAACGGCGGCTCTGATGAGATAGACCTGCTGGAACGGCGAATCGATGCCCTGAACAGCCGGATGCTGAAAATGGTCAGTGACAGCGTTGAGAGAGGCGCCGATATGGAGGAGAACGAAGATGAGTTCAAAACCATCTCAGAACAGATCGAGCAGCTCAACCGCAGAATAGAAGCCATCCGAAAGAGCGAGGGCAGCGATGAGGATCAGCAGGAACGCCTGAACCTGATCCAAGCCACCATCGATCAGAGAGAAGCCCATCGTGACACATACGATGACGCCATCGTCCGTCAGATGATCGAGTGCGTCAAAGTCCACGAAGGAGGAAAGCTCACCATCATCTTTGGAGGCGGCTATGAGATAGAGGAACAGATCTGATCAGAGAGCGCCATCTTCGACTTCGGATTCGTCATTCCAGTCCTCATCCGATACGGACGAATCCTCCAAGCCGGAGAAGATAGAAGACTCCCGTGCATGCAGCTTATTGATCGAAAGCCGCTGTGCGGGGCTTTTCTTCTTTCCGTTGTACTCGATAAGCATCGCCTCTGCGTAGCCCATCGAACCGGCATGCCGCTCCTTGGCAATTCGGACAAGCTGCTTAACGGAAATGGCGCCGACTTTCTCTTTGAAAATCTCGTCATTTAGCTGATCGCCGAACACTGAGATCAGTTTAGTAATGCCGTTGAGGATATTCGCCGAGAAAGAGTTCATATCTCCTTCCCACGTTCCGATGCAGAGCCTCAGTACCCGGCTGAGAGTGTGATAACCGTACTTCTGATAGATCTGCTCCAGCGTTGAAACGGCACAGATCACACAGGGTGCCTTCTTGGTACCGATTTCAAGGCCATATGACTCCACGAGATCCCGAATAATCAACTGATCGTCGTTCCCGGCTTCCAGGTTCGCCAGAAACACTTCATACGGACTTAAAGGCTTGACGAATTTCTGCTGATTGGCAAAGATGTCAGCCTCATGCTCATAGACAAGCTCCTCGTAAATCATGCACCACACAGGAGTATCGCGTGAGCCTGAAACCAAAGCAACGATCTCGATTGTGTGCTGACCGTTGAATACATAGTTTACCCCGTCACGCCGACTGACCTTCACCGGATTGATCTGATACAGATCAAAGTTCGCTGCTGCCCGAGCAATGTGGCTTTGAGACAGATTCCTCTGGTATTTCTGATTGGATACCAGGTTCTTAATCGGAATCTTTTCAAAATGGACATTGGGGACAAATTGATTCAGATCTTCCATTCAGTCCTCCTTGATAGCGTCCAGCAGATCACTCACGTGATCAGTCAGAGAAAGAAGCTGCCTGACGAGCCCTTCTCTTGCATGGGACGAGATAATGGACAAATCCGTTTGTTTCAGAACCCTGTCAATAGAGCTTGACCAGGAAGGAATGGTCAAAGCAAGACCGTTGATGTCAGCGTCAGGGTCAAATGCAGGCATGTCTTTGATTGATGTGACTGCCACAGTTCCTCTGGCGCCTTCCGAAACCTCACTGATGGCATTTCTGCTTTGGTTATACTGGATGAATGGTTGCTGCATTTTTTTAATCCTCCGCTCGACCTTCTTTATCTCCGGCGGGCTTAGTTTAGAGAGCTCAACTATGTTTTTATGGGCTATCTTGTACTGCCCGGACAGTATTCTCGGAATAATCTCTGCGTCTTTCTCAGCAAGAGCGTCCATGGCTCTGGCATAGATGGCGTACTTTTCGACAGTGGCCTTTGAAATATGATTGTCCTTTGCGATTCTCTCGGCTGTCTTACTGCGAGAGTGCGTCTCCTCATCTCGCTCCTGGGGAGCGATGACGACCGCCTCATCAAATGTGCTGTACTGATTATTTCCATTTGGATTCTTGACTGCTCCGACCAGCTTCTCAGCCTCAAATTGCCTGCCTATCAGATACTTCCGAGTTTCCTCGGAGATGTTCCTTCGACCAAGCTGATTGGCGCAGATCCAGGCGATGGCTTCCGCCTCGCAAGAGAAGTCCATCTCAATGACGGCAAACGGGATTTGGTGCCGCATGCAAATTTCATAACGATTATGACCGTCAACGATAACCCCATTCCAAATGATAATCGGATCACGGCAGCCGTCAGACAGAAGGTTCTGCTCAAGCTGAAGGTATTCCTTCCTCTGAAGCGGCCGGATCAGATTCTTGAATTGCGGTTCTATCTTTAGCGGTCTAATGGTTTTCTCATCCATAGCGATTCCTACCGATCCATTCTCTGTAAAGTCTTAAGGGAGAAGACAGCCACCTTCAGCGATGGGATGACACTGCCTGTGAGCCGATACGCGCCGCCGTCTTCGATCCCCGACTCCACTTCCCGCAGCTTCCGTATAAAAGGCCTGCTGTAGATTTCGTAAGAGTTTTCCGAATGCATGCGCTTCTCTACGATGCGGTGTGTCTGTCCTCCTGACATTTCCTTTTCAACGGTCTGAATTGCTACCACACCGTCGTCCGGATTCACAAGGAGTTGAATATACCTCGGCTCTCCGAGCTGACGGAACAACGCTTTGTGAATACGGATGCCGTACTTCTTTGTATCGACCGCCATTGTTACGGCAACATTTCCTGACTCACTCATGGACGCACCTCCATCGGCTGCTCCTGCGGAGGAGTGTGTGACTCGGAAGAAGCCTGCTTTTCCTCCTCGTCAGTATCCTGAGCAGAGGTATCCTTGATTGAGTAAATTGCGTATCCATCGAAGATATTGATCTGCATTGACTGCTGGTGCTCTTTGTACGGCAGGCCGAACTGATCCTGCCATCCGGCAGGAAACACCGGCGTCCTCGAAGTCTTCGGTTTAGCACCTTCGGGGAAAGTCCGCTGATATACCTCCGTAGCAGTAAGATCGAATGCGATCATGTACTGCCCGTTGGCATGGATCAGCTTGCCGAGCAGCTTGTACCGATAGTCAGGGTTCCACTCCATCAGAGAGACAATCTTTGCAAAAAACAGTTTGCAGGTCGTCTGCTTGGGCTTCCGTTTTCCTTTCCCCTTGGCCGCACTGCACCATGCGAAGGAGTCCCTGGCATTCTCCGCACAGGGGCGAAGCGCCATGATCTTCGTATTGCGGTTCACCAGAACCTGAACATAGTCGGTATCAGGAAACTTGTTCAGGCATGCGCTGTTCACATAGAACCGGCAGTTATTGAATGTGACCGCGGGCTCAGTCAGATGTGCGAAGAACTCCCTCCGAACAACCTGGAAGCCTTCAAAATCGAAGTCTTCGCCCATATCAATGATCTCATCGCCCTTTTCAAGTAAAGGCGATTCGGGGTTCTCCCGCTCTTTGCTCTCCGCCACCTGATACACAGCGGAAGGCTGTCCCATGCGGCTTTCATTATTCCAGATTTCCATCGCTTACCTCCTGCGGCATGACGCCGCCCAATTCACTTGTAATGTACTGTCTCAGTTCATCGTAGCCGGTGACATGTAACTTTTTCCCGGTTTCATAAAGCTGCCCCTTCATACGCAATTCCCAATCCGACTTTGTCATGCTGGCAAGGGCTGACAGCGGCTGCTCGTGGAGATAGAACTCTTTTCCGAAGGTTCTTGTCCACTGAGCCGGAATTGCCCGAATGTGCTTGCCCACAGGCATAAGGGGCTGGACATTGTTTTCTCCGTCTTCTCCCTGCGCCTTTGTCGGAAGAACGTAGGATTTGAAGAACGCCTCTGAGTCCTGCACATCAAAGATGTAGGCGAGTTCACCTTCGCCCTCACACAAGACTCCGGTCATGCGATATTTGCAGTCGGTATTCCAGCCAAACAGAGAGAAAACAGTATCACTGAATGCAGCCGAAGGAATATCTCTCGGCTTCGGCCTGCCGCCGCACGTCTTGGAAATTACAACGCCATTACGGTTGCCCGGATCAGTCGGCCTGACAGCAAACTTCCTCTCCACTGGATTGATAAGCAACTCCACATAGTTTTTGGCACCGAACTTTTTGATACATTCGGCACTGAACTTAATCTTACGATCAGCAAATGTCACAGTCGGATTGCTGTGTGTGCTAAAGAACTCCGTCCTTGTGATCTCAAAGCCTCGAAGATCAAAATCTCCCGCTTCTACTGCAATCTTGATGTCTTCTGGTTCGGACGGTTCTATCGGCACTTCTTCGGACGCTATATAAACGCTCTGGGCGGCATTCATATAGTCCGCTTCCTTAAACCCTGCCCAACGGGGATTGATGGTGACGAACCCTCTTAACACTCCCGCATCGATCACTCTTAACTCTGGCAAAATAGATTTGTTGCCGTACTTGGCGTTGTCCAGCATTCTCTGGACAGCATTGAAATCGTCCCGAGAGACAATTGCGGTGTGGTGATTAAAATACCAGCTCTGTGGCCGCTCTCCGTTGTTCTTTAGGGTGCGGTGGGTTCTGTAGTTTTCTGTAAAGGTTTTTCGAGTAAGTACATCTCCACAGTGGCGCTCGTTTCGAAGGACAGAAGCCACTCCACTGGCGGTCCAGCAGAGCTTTCCGAAGTATGAAAGACGCTCCTGCGCGATTAGCGTATCTGCGATCTGCTGTGTGGAATAGCCGTACAGATACATATAGAACATGAGCTTGACAGTCGGCGCCTCTTCAGGATTAACCTGAAGCTCGCCTTCCTCGTCGTGGGTATACCCGAACAGCTTAGGAGTAAGAGGAATACCATGATCCAATCGCATTCGAAGTGAGGTCTCCATGCTGCGGCTTCGTGTGTGTGACTCCTCTTCGGCCATTGTTGCCTGGAAGGTCAACGCCATCTGCGAGTCATCGTTTAAAGAGAAGATTGCCTCGGATTCAAAGAACACTCCAACCCGAGGTTTGAGTTCCGCAAGATTACGAACTGTACCGATGAAATCCTCAACATTTCTTGCGAAGCGAGAGACTGATTTGGTGATGATCATGTCGATCTTCCCAGCACGACAGTCGGCGATCATTTTATTGAATTCATCACGCTTTTTGAGGGAAGTGCCACTGATACCTTCATCAGCATATATCTTGACCAGCGTCCAATTCGGATGTCGAGTAACGAACTCCTCATAATACTTCTTCTGTAGCTCATACGACGTGGTTTGCCGGACATCATCAGTAGAAACACGGACATAGATGGCTACCCGCTGGTGGACATCGTCGTCGTAATAATCAGTCTGTTTTTTGGCCGGGATGAATAAGTAGTTCTCAGGGTCAATGGTTACGTTGTACCGCTTTTTGACTCTTTGCTTTTGTTGCTCCTTCCGGCGCTTGTTATCGCTATCAAACATCCACAGCACCTCCGATCATCAGAGGTCTTTCCTCAGCTTCATCGTCTGGCAGCGGAATCCAATCCTCCGAAGGAAAAAGCTCTCTATCGTGATTATCATGCAGATAATAGGACGCTAGCGTGAAGATGTCTTCAGATACGAAGTAGATCCCAACGGGCCTCTCAAGTGCAGCCAGCAGCCGCGCAAGGATGGTGATCTCGTAATGCTTTTTTGAAACATTGGATACCTTCTGCGTGACAATCAAGTCAACCTTACCAGCAAAGCAATCACTGAGAAGTCGGCACCAGTCTTTGGCACTCTCCATATTCGGCGCTGTGGCACCTTCGTCGATATAGAAATCGACCAACTCCCAATTAGGAAGAAGTGACAAAGTATCTTTGTATTGCTGAATATGAAAATCGAGATAGTTGTCGTGCTTCGTCTGATTGAAATAGCGAATATAGATGCCGACACGATAACGATGCTTCGGGCTCGGTTGTTCGTGCCGGATTGATTTAAGCCATGCTTTGTGTTCGAGAATCTGCTGATCAAGCTCATAGTTCCCTGTAAAGGGAACTGAGAGGTCGGGAATGGTTTCCGCTTCAGCCAATTTATTGAACACATCGAGTTCTTCAGACATATTGAGCACCTCCATGCGCATCGGGATAAGCACATTGTATCGGGTAAAGGCGAAAAGAAGAATAAACCGAGGGTCAAGTCAATGACTCTCGGTTTATGAAAAGCAAAAAAATAGCAGGCCAGATGTGAATCTGACCTGCTAAACCTATCGGATCATGTGGTGGAAGGGATCTGAATTGAGATAGACAGATTGCCTCCCATTGCTCGCGCAATACGGTCGAGGGTTGCCACTGAAGGATTCGCTACTCCTCGCTCAATCTTTGAAATATCGGATTGATCAATCCCCGTCAGTGCTGCTAGTTGTTTTTGAGAAATCCCCGCAGCGGCACGGGCAGCGGCTACGGCATGAGACGAGGTCTGGTGAATAACGACCTCCTCTTGACGAACCGTTTCTCCGTCTTCATATATCGTTTCTGTTTCAATATCAAGATCATCGTTCCACATGATCCCATATGCACCGACCATCTTAGCCGAGAGAAACAGAGATCGATCCTGTAATGCTTTGAGTTGAGGGTACTTGGAAAACAGCGCACTCATGTCGTAACGCTTAACAACACCGTCTTGAAAGGTGACCTCCATTGCCGTCCCTTCTAAGAGCTTCAGATCAATTGCTTTATGAAACATACTTGACACCTCCTCTCGCGACCTGACTCCGTTCCTTAATTCAGCGGAGGCAGCTTCATATACTTTTCAGTTTCCCACATTTCAAGCAGCTCATTCTGATACTTCAGAATAAACTCCTTCACCAGCCCTTTAGCCTTCGGCGGGAACTCGCCCTCCATAATCTCTCCGGTGGCAATCAGGAAGGGTGCGTCAAAGTCCTGCGTGATTGCATGGACATGGGGCGGATTGTGCTCCTTGTTGCGTAAATACATTACGATGATGATCCCGTAAAAATAACTGATTGTTGGCATTGAATCACTCCTCCGTGTTTTCTCTGTTATCATTATAGGGGATATATCCCCTTTTGTCAAGGCGCTGTTGACCGTTTCGTGAAAAAAAGAGCAGGCCAGAGAGCACTCTGACCTGTCAATAATCGGTATTACCTTTTGGTGAATGCATGGACTTCTTGACTTCCCTGACGATTTTAAGTATTGACTCAATCTCTGTCGGAGTGCAATCCTCAAGCACCTCCGCAAACTCGCTCTTATAGATGTTGTTCACTTCGGGGATGTCGGTACGGAGAATGACGTCAGCGGAAACCTGCAATGCCTCAACAATTCCGATAAAAGTAGTGAGACGCATAGAAGACTTGCCGGTCTCAATATCGCTAACCTGAGAGAGTGAAATGTTCGCTTTATCTGCAAGAGCCGCCTGGCTCATTTTTTTGTCTGTTCGGATATCACGGATTCGTTTTCCGATTTCTATGGCTTCTTCCGACCGCTGATTGCTTCTCACTGCTCTCACCTCCGTTTCGGGTTATCCAGATATCTATATAAGATTATATCGGGATTACGCCAAGCGTATATAGCGCACGCGCCATATCATCGCGCTAACGCTATAATAAAACCAACTTTATTTTTAGGAGGTTTTATTATGGCAATCAACTTCGTCCAAATCGGCAAGCACATCGGGGAAATCAGGAAGCGTCGCGGACTCTCACAGCAGAAACTCGCTGAGATCGTCGACAAGTCACCAACCTATGTCAGCTACATAGAAGGTGGACTGAAATGCATGAGCCTCGACACCTTTGTTTCCATCGCAAACGCGCTCCAGGTATCTGCGGATGAGCTTCTCAAGGACAACATTGAGAACAACATCAAGGTGGCCAACCACGAATTTGCTTCCTTAATCGCAGACTGCAGCGAATACGAAAAGAGAGTCCTTTTGTCGCTGCTGAAGACCGCAAAGGCAGCCATACGAGAGAACAGACACCTTCTGATGACTCGGCGCAAATAAACTATACAGACACATTTTGAGAGGCGCAATCGACCGAAAGTCAACGACTTCACTCCTGGTTTATGGATTCAAAGTTGGCCTGGTCGGTTTATTTGTATTCTGTCTGGACTTGTGCGAATGATGTTGGTATTGTGTCTTGCAGACCGAATTACATTTTCGCCGAATCCTATTACATTTTCGGGAAAAACGAGATTTTCAGACAGCTTCTCAGTATAATAATGTGCGGAAGGGTGATGAATGATGATCTATTTCACGGGAGATATCCACGGAGCCGTCGACGGTATCGTGGACTTTATCAATAAAGTACATCCCACCATGGAGGACGTGATCGTCCTCCTGGGGGATGTGGGTGCGAACTACTATAAAGGGCGCAGGGACAACCTGCTAAAAGCATTCCTGAATGATGTCGGAACGACATTCCTCTGCATCCACGGAAATCATGAAAGGCGTCCGACCACCATACCCGGATATATAGAAACCGAGTGGTGCGGCGGCAAAGCGTGGGTGCAGCCGGAGTATCCCAATCTGATCTTTGCCAAAGATGGCGAGATCTATACCATGAACGGTCTTCGGTATCTCGTGATCGGCGGCGCCTACAGCGTGGACAAGTACTACCGATTAAGCCAGGGGTGGGGCTGGTGGTCCGATGAGCAGCCCTCGGCTGAGATCAAAACGTATGTTGAACAGCAGATAAAGGACAAGCCGTTTGATATTGTCCTGTCCCACACCTGCCCGTACAAGTACGAACCCAGGGAGATGTTTCTCGGCGGTATCGATCAAAGTACCGTTGATGACAGCACCGAGAAGTGGCTCGATACCATCGAGGAAGCCATCGAATACAAGGCATGGTTTTGCGGACATTGGCACACGGACAAGCGGATCGACAAGATGCACTTTCTGTTCCGCAGCTTCGAGTCTGACGACCAGTTCAAATAATAATGGAGGATAGAGCCATGAGAAAACTGCCCTCGCTGACCGAGATGGAACACATCACCTCAAAAGAGTTTGGCGAAAACATGGACGCAATCATGGACCGGGTTACGGCTGAAGATATTGCTTTCATCATTGATCATCACAGCAACTCCTATGTTCTCTGCCCAGCGAGCTGGTTTGAGTTCCCCGAGCTGAAACATCTGGAGCTGCTGATCAAAAATGCAGTACGTTTCGTCATGTCCATTGATGACTCCGATCTAACGGAAACCGTGCGGATGGTCAAAGATGTGGCTCCGGCGCTCTCGCCGGAATGCATCAACGGTCTCCTCAAACTGATCAGGGAAAAAGATGCTAAGGACGGCAATAACAAGTGGGATGAACTGCAACAGACTTTAGTAGCAGCTCTGCCGACAACAGATGAAAGGAAAGATGAAGAAACGCCATGATTTACTATATTGCGGACATGCACTTCGGACACAAGAATGTGCTCCGCTTCGATAATCGCCCCTTTGCGGATGCCGACTTGATGGATGAGGTCTTGATTCACAATTGGAACGAGCGCGTCACGGAGGAGGATACCGTCTATGTGCTTGGTGACGCCTTCTGGAAGAATGAAGAAAACAGCGTGAAAAACATCCAGCGGCTTAACGGACATAAGCATCTGATTCGAGGCAATCACGACCGAGTTCACGGTCGGCTGCGCTTCCATTGGGAGAGCATCGAGCAATACGCTGAGATCAACGATGGCAACACCCTTGTGATCATGAGTCATTACCCGATCATGTTCTACAGGAACCAGCATTACGGCGCCGTCATGCTCTATGGTCATGTACATAACACCCGAGAGTGGCAGCTCGTCGAGAAATGGAAGCATGAGCAGTGGGATATGGGCATCCCCAGCAGATTGATCAATGTGGGCTGTATGATGGACTACATGAGGTACACGCCCAGGACACTTGAAGAACTGCTTGCGGACAACCCCATGCATTCGTTCGACCGAATTCGGAAAGACGGGACTACGGTCGACGCCCAACCAGGAGAAGACACTGATGGAGAACTATGACCTGCTCCTTGAGGAGATCAAGGGTACCGTAGGCAAGATAAGCGATCTATATGACCTCGCCTATACACAGTACGCAAGCATAGTAGATGAAGTGCTTGCCGGCAGGCTCACCACCGAGAAACAGATCGAGCAAATTCTCGACGGTATCCTTGACTTCGGAGATGACCTTCGCTTCTTGGAGCTATCCAAGAAGCTATGCCGCCATATTTACTACCAATACCCGCAGCTCGTCGGGGACTATGTCCATATGTTCCGAGCAACGTTCATGGAGAAGGAGGATGCAGATGGAGATGGTGACGATTGAAGTCAGCCTCCCCAAAGAAATATACGACAAAGTCTCGGAGATTCTTGCGAAGGAGGGGCTGACTCTGGAAGACGCCTTGAACCTGTTCTTCCGAGAAACGGTTAGGCTTGGGCGAATCCCTTTCGAGTACACCGAGGAAGATCTCGAGGAAGTTAGAAGCTGGGAGAAGATGATGAACGATGACCTATGTGATGTCTGATATCCACGGCAATGCCATTCGATTCAACTCGATTATGGGGCAGATCAACCTGCAACCAGAGGACACCCTCTACGTGCTCGGCGATGTAATCGACCGGTATCCTGACGGCATCAGGATTTTGAGACTATTCATGAGTATGCCGAATGTGCAGATGCTATTAGGCAATCACGAATACATGATGCTCAATGTGCTTGACAGGCTGGATAAAGACAATCCCGAGTATCCCCATGCCCTGCGTCTGTGGTACCGAAATGGTGGGAATATTACGCACGAGTACATAAAGCATATTCGGAAGTCTGTTCGGAGAGAGATATACGATTATCTTCACAGCCTGCCGCTGAATATCGACATTGAGGTTAATGGGCAGCCATATATCCTCGTACATGGCGGCGCCGTCGCAGCGTACCACAACTATATGTACAAGTATGATAGCCAGGAAGAATATGCGGTATGGAACCGCATTCGCTACAACGCCCCAGACGTAGAAGGCAAGATAATCATCTTCGGCCACACGCCCACATTGGAGTACCAGCACAACAATCCGCTCGAGATCTGGCACTCTCCGTCCGGCGGCAAGATCGGAATTGATTGCGGGTGCGGATTTCCGCATCCCTTATCTCAAGGTCGGCGTCCCGCATACGGAAGACTTGCGTGCCTGCGGTTGGATGATATGAAAGTGTTCTATTCCGAAGAAGAAATCCCCGAGGAGGTGGAGGAAATTGTATGGTAAGTTAACTCAGCCCAAAGTGGATCATTATATTCATTGGCTCAGCAGAGATAATCACTTCGGAATGCACGGTTGCGTCTACGATGATAAGAGCGACAAACTGCTTGATGAATTCTTTGAGCTGATAGAACAGATTGCTCCTGTCTCAAAGAACGGAGCAAGGGCGCTCTGGCTGCGAGCAGAACGAGGACCTATCGAGGATTACGGCAACGCAGAGGAAGAAGTGGCCTGCGGAGAATTCGAGTCGGTAGAGCAGTTCATAGACGAATGGAAAGCATGGTTCCCGGACGAGATCAAGTGGTATCAGCTACAGGCTGTTGAGCTCAAAAATGAGGACTACAGAGCAGTCATGGTCGGGCACAAATATGTCATCGTTCAGGACAAACGCAGAGAGCCTGCCGGATTCCCGAATGAGATTCCGGAGTTTGCCCAGTGGTTGATCGATGGAGTCAAAGAGTGTATCGAGATGCTCAAGGCCGGTACATATAACGACTTCATCAACGAAAATCTTCCTCTTCAGCATAGAACCGGAAAGATCCTGCGCAAGCATTATTGGGACGTATGGCCGGAGGCGAGAAAAGGGTTGTTTGAAAACATTTCTGCGGAGGATGTTGCAGAATTCATCAAGAAGGCATCATCTCAAGGAAATGGTCCAGAAACAATCAAAGAACGCCTGCCATCCATGACAGCCAATGACTTCTTCCGATTCTGCGCAATGGGATACGGAGAGAACAAATACAAAGGCTGCGATAAAACGCCGAAGGAACAATATTACCTCCATGCTGACGGTCGAGATGAAGGGCTCAAGGATATAGACCCCGACGATCCCGAAGCATTTCACGCATGGCTACATGATTTCTCCCGCGGAGGAGGACATCCCTGGGAGGTCTGCAGAGGCGGGAACTCCACCCATGTTTCTCTCCGACCGTATGACGACAAAAGAGGGTACTTCCTCTATCTGGACGGGGATGCCTGGAACAGAACCATCGAGACGGTCAAGTTCTTTCTTGCTCTGACACGAGCAGGCATCCCGGTGTATCTCATTGAAGCCCACGCTTTGGCAGACAGGCTGGCAGAGAAGGAGTGGATCGGAATCGTGCCGGAGGGCGTGTTTCCGGCATACTGTGAGAGCTGGTTCCCAGACGAGCACATCATCGACTATATGAACCTGCCCTATGATGATCGAGAGAAGTTCCTGCCGTTCTGTGTGTGGTATGACGAGGAGCCAATTATGCTTATAACGGAGAAGGAGGAAGACCTGACATGAGCGGAGGACGTTGGAATTACACGAATGATGTTCTTGCCCATGAGATCCTTGGATACTACTTCGATGTGGGCTGCGGTTTGGAGGGCATAGAGCATGACAGGTATCTAAAAGATGCAATCCATAGAAATGCTCTCGCCGATCCTGAGATCACAGGATTAGTGTATGACGTCTTCTGCCTGCTTCACTCTTACGATTGGGCTGAATCCGGCGACACAGACATGGACGCCTTTCAGAGGGACGTGGCAGCATTCAAGAAACGATGGTTCAAGAAGACTCGAGCTGCGCAGATAAAGGAAATGATCGATATTTGCGCCGACAATCTGAAAGACGATCTATACAGGGCATTCGGCTGTGAATCCGAAACAAAAGGTGAACCGTGAGTTCAATGACTTTCCCGCATCAATCCGATACAATCAACACAGACAATAAATCACGATGACGAGGTGAATGTATATGAATCTGAAAGAAGCGTTCCGCTATCAAAACAAGCTCCAGTCCTTCATGGACGAAGCCCAGGGCATCCTGGACCGTGACGCCAATGTCACCAGGGTGGAGAACACCTATCTGCGTCGCAAGGTGATGGCGGAGGCCGAGGACGAGACTGTCCTCATCGCACCCGAAACCGAATACTATGAGCAGATCACCAGTATCGCACAATTCCTGCTGTATCTGCTGGGAGAGAAGGACAAGCTGTTTGCGGCTATCCGAAAGGCAAAGGACGCCCTCGACATCGATATGGACAGCGAGGTCAGCCTGAATGCCACTCGGCAGAGTATCGCCCGCACCTTCAAGCGGATGAACGATATGCGTAACTCAGAGCAGACCATTTCCAACGGCGGCACCGGCTACCGTTTCAATGCCGAAGGAAATCAGATTTCCTATCGCTGCGATGTCAAGCGCGTGACTACGATCAACTATGATCGCAATGTTATTCGCGCTGAGCTCGGCAAACTGAACAAGCAGGCCGACGAGACTTCCGCAAAGATCGACCTGTGCCTGGTCACCTCCAAGGTGGACTATGAGCCGCCCTTCGATGTGAACTCGAGCTTCGCCGAAGCATTTGAGGCATATACGGAAAACGCCAGGGCTTAACGCCCTGGCGCAGACCGACTATTTTGGGTACGGCAAGATAAGAGAATACGGATACCGGTTCAGGTGCAGATGAACTATAAGGCTGCACACTTCCGCAAGGAATACTGGTTCGGCTCACCCTACGAGCCTTCAAAATATTAGGAAAAGAAGCGTCCGGCTTCTCCCGCAACGCCAGACATCCTTACATCAGAACCGCTCTTTCGTCACCACTCTCATTCTTGCTTCCGAACTGACATCTCCATTGTGAGGCATGCAAGCCTAACTCGCTGGTTACGAGATTATAATGATCAATTACTGATCTTCTTCTCCGCACGCAGCGTCGAAAGCGTGACTCGTCATGCCGCCGACAATGCAAGCGGAACAAATGGTTGAAGTTGCATCGGACTCTTGCCGTATCCAAAATAGCCGGTCATAAAATGACTTGAGCAGCAGGACTCAGCCTGCTGCTCACCGACGATATGTAGTTTTACCGCGACGGGAACCAGGATCTGATCCATCGGAACCTCAAAGAGATTCCCAAGTGCGTACAGGTTATCTACCGTGGGAAGGGTTTCACCCTTCTGCCACTTGTAGATGGCCCGAGGCTCCTCGAAGCCAAAAAAGCCCTGCAAGTCTCGAACAGTCAACCCGCGCTCCAGACGCAGGCGCCGGATGTTATTTCCCGTAGCGACAGGGTCTATTACGGGATAGGCTTTCATACCCATGACAATCGCCTCCTTTAAGAAAGTGGTATTACAAAATAGCAGAAACTCATGCAGAAATCAAGAGGAAAATACGAAAAGAGGTCAAACTTGAGAGAAAAACTGTACTGGACGATCAGCAAGTTCTCCTTCGGCTCATTGTTCTATGACTACTTCGTGTTCTTTGATACCAAGCCATATCTCGCAGATCAGTTGTTCATCCGGCATGAGGTGCGGGTATGGTTCGACCAGGAGTATGCAAAAGAAGATTCTCCCTACCTCTCAATCTTCTGCCATGTCAGGAAGAAGGATGTACCGAAGTTCCTCGCGGCTTTGGAGGACTTAAAGAAAAGCATGATCATATGTGGTCATTCACATTATGAAGAAGTAATCAGCTCCTATATGGACAAGATGGAAAAAATGAGAGGAGCGTTGCACAGCAATGAAAATGACGCCGATCAAGAAACAGAGCAAAAACGAACAGCATAAATATTTCTCATCTATGCGAGGCTCCTGGTACGGAGTCTCGCCTATAACCCGTATCGTACAGAGCAGGAGGGTTTATGACAGAAACCGCATTAAGCGAGAGGATCGCCGAACTTCCGGAGAATGAATCCGCAGGAGAACGACAGAAAACAATAAAACTACGTCGTCTGCGCCGGACAACAAGATTCCAGAAGAACAACATTAACGAGGAAAGCTAAACATGATTACAAAACAGATGTTCTGTACAGCCTTACAAATGCTCAAAGAGCAGGAAGCTATTGACGACGAATTTGGAAAAGCTCTGCAGATGGTCGGCAATGGTCATTTTGTTTTCGGCACAGAGAACAAGTGTCGAGAGGCCCTGTTGTTGGTTCTCAAGGAAGCAGTCAATGACAAATTTGACTATATCAGCTGGTGGCTCTACGAAGGCGCCCCAGATTACGAGATATGGACTGCGGATGAATCAAAGAAATGGGTCTTGAAGGAGCCAGAAGTCCTGTATGATTACATCACGACAGAGTGCTAAGCTCTCGTTTTGCCATTAAGAACCGATTATGTTTAAGCAGGGCTGTAGTAAGTTCCGTAAGGTCCTCTGTCCCGGATTTGAGGATGGCGACGGAATACCCCAATCTCTTATATTCCGAAAACACAGCTCGCACAAAAGAGCTGGGTTCATAATCTGCTTCTGACTTTGGCAGCCAGATGCAGATTAGTTTTTTGTCTTTATGAATGTCAAGCTCCATCTCAAACTCCAACTTCATTGCGATATATAACAAGCTTTGCCTTTGGCGCCTTTTTCCTCCAGGCCGCTCTGCTCATATCCTGGCTTTCTGTGCACCCACGGGTTTGACTATCCAACGCGCAATTTTGTGGTCAATTAGCTGTTGATACGCCTCTCCGCATCAGAACCTGCAGATCCCGATGCGGTTGCATTGGCAAAGCTTATTACTCAGATTTGATGAACAGTTAATTGAGTTCTTTACAAAGCCAATGATTGATGGTAGAATTATCGACAGTTGGGAATCACACATAATCGGGTTCGTGATTGGTTATATGAGGAAAAGATGCTCATCGAGCGAACAGTTCATAGACCATAACCTGACATCATCATTTTATCAGAAATGGCAAAAAAGAGAATAAACCACGAGTCATTTTCCTAACTCCTGGTTTATATTCAGGGAAGGGCCTGAATGGCAGCAATTCGTTGGGATATCTTTTTTGGTGGCACGTGCCATCTATGATTACGCCGTCAGCTTCGTTGCTGGCGGCGTAGTTCGTTTTTACTTCCTTCATAAACGGTACATCAGCATTCCCTTTGGTCCAATCAGCCGTGGAACGGATGCCAATGAGGTCTTCGTATACGTCCACACTAAAAATGTATTTGCACAGCGGCTCCTTGGTGCAGTCCGGGTTTTCCTGTAAGGCACGAATGTCCTCAGACAGTTCCCCTGTCCGCTGCGCCCGTGTCACTTCTGCCTGCGGTCCCTTAAGCCATGGGCGCAGCCCGTGGCCGATTTATGGTCTGCCGTATTGGTTTCCGCCCTTTATCTTGCAACGGTCCAAAGAATGTCAAGAGAGGAACGGTATCATGAAAGGCGCCCGAGCCGCTGGCGCTGGAGCTCATCCTTCACGCCACCGCGGACAGGGAGCTTGCCTGAAAAGACAGGAGCTGAGCTGACCGCAAGGCATCGAACATACCACACACCGTATCCAAGGAGGCTATATGCTGAAAATATTTTTGTGTGAACCCATCCATCCCCGCGCGCTGGCGCTGCTTAAAACCAGGGCTGAGGTTTTTTCGGACCCCGCCTGTCTGGGCCGGGCCGACGCAGCCATCAGCCGAAACCTGCGCATGGACGCAGCTTTTCTGGAGCAGTGCCCGGCTTTGAAGGTCATCGGCATACACGGCACGGGCACGGACAGAGTGGACCTGGCTGCGGCAGCGCAGCGCGGTGTGCGCGTGGTATATGCCCCGGGCGAAAACGCGCAGTCTGTGGCGGAGCTTATCGTAGGACTGACCCTCGCTCTGGCGCGGCGGGTATATCTGGCGGACCGCATGCTGCAAACCGGCGAAGCCCTCGCCATAGCAGATGCACGGCTGACAGGCATGGAGCTGCACGGCAAAACGCTGGGCCTTGTGGGCGTGGGCAGCATCGCCCGACGTGCCGCAGAGATGTTCCGCCGTGCGTTCGGCATGAGCATTGTAGGGTATTCGCCTTCTCTGACAGAGGAACGCGCGGCATGCCTGGGTATAGCCCGCTGCACTTGTGTACGCGAGGTATTTGCCCGGGCGGACGTTGTGAGCATCGGCGTACCCCTCACGCCTCAGACGCGCGGGCTTGTAGGTACGGCGGAGCTTGCCGCGGCAAAGCTCGGCGCGCTGCTCGTCAATACGGCGCGGGGCGGCGTGGTGGACGAGGATGCATTGTACCGCGCTCTGACGCAGGGTCCTCTGGGAGCTGCCGCCTGCGATGTGCTCGCCCACGAGCCGCCCGCACCCGGCCTGCCGCTGCTGCGTTTGCCCAACTTTCTGGCGACGCCGCATCTCGGTGCAGCCACGGACGAAGCGCTGCTGCGTGTTGGCATGTGCGTTGTGGAGCAGATCTTCACCGTGCTGGACGGCAAAACGCCCGCTCATGAATGCATCGGCACAACAGACCGGACGGATGTAGAATCAGAACACAAATGAAAAAACGGATTTGATGATAACGCGGGATTTATTGAGAAATAAGAGCGGAGGGAAGAATTTGAATCTGATCCGAATCGGCATAGAAGATGCTCGCAAATTGTGGCAAATGCAGACAGAAGCATTTCAGGATTTATATAAAACTTGATGACCAACAACGTGTAGAGCCCAATGGTATTGCGCTGGTATCGCACAGGTATTGTTTTAAAATAGCACCGACTTGCACAGCTGTCTTCCTTCATCCGATGGCGGAAACCATTCTAGCCCCACACAAAAAACGCGAGGATGTATGCCTTCTAAATAACGCTCACCATATCTTTTCCCGAATGGCAGTGCCGTCTGCAGGTTGCCGGACATCGCGCTCTTTTCTTCTGCTTTTCACCCCAGCAAGTGTTTCAAAGCACTGCGCTTGTTTCGCTTTTCCGTGATTCCCATTTTTTGAAATGCACTGCCAAGGCACGCCTTCACACGACTTTCAGAGAGGAACATTTGCGCAGCAATTTCCTTATTTGTGTGCCCTTCGGCGGCAAGACGCGCAATAGAGCGCTCCTTTTCTGTAAGCCCGAAGGAAGGCGCTTGACCAAACGCTGTGTGTTGGATTTGCAAATTGGCCGCGCGCCATTGCGCACATTGCTCCAGAATAGTGCCGATTTCTTTTTCCCACGGCCCGCTTTTCAGCTCGCACAAAAGTGCGGCAATATACTCTTGATTTTCCACAAACGGGAGGTAAAGCCTGTCCGGCATCGCAACATTTAACGCTTGAGACAAGTGAATGATTGCCGCGCGGTGTTTACCCACCCGCTCCAGCGCACCGGCAAGCTGAATATCCAAGTATATCTCGCACAGAAGCATTGGGTACACACGATAAAGCCGCCGCTCGTTCTCCTCTCGGGCGATAAGCCGGGTAAATTGTCCCTGTGCAAGAAGAAGTTGTCCGTAAACAGTGTTCAGAAAAGGCACACTGGGGAACAGAAGACGCGTATCCTCCAGCCGCCCCTCGTCCAGCCAGTCCGCCGCTGAATGCGGCTGTCCCAAAAGTGCATACAACCATGCCTCGCACATGTCTATCGAATGCAGCAACACATATTCTTGCTGTGCCAGCACCTTGTCACGCAAAGTACGAAGCGTAGGCTCTACCCCGCTGAATTCTCCCTGAAGCACCTCTGCGCGCAGCCGCAAAAAATGGGCAGCCAGCACCATGCACAGTTGACCGTCACGCTCTGCGTCATGTAGTGCACGGTACTGGCAAATCTCCGCGTCCACAAAGCTGCCGCGCATCAAAAAGGCTTCTCCCTCCATCACATGTTCCGCACCGCTGCCTTGATTGGGATTGAGGCGATACCAAAACGGCATGGACTCCTTCATCACCGCTACTTCCCTATCCAGTGTATCCGGCAGACGGTAATAGGATATAAGCACGCTGGGCGAACCATAGCCCCATACCGCTGTGGGCGAAACCGCGGTAGTCGGGCGATCCATCAGTGCACAGGCCCGACGGTGATGGGCGCTCATCGCTTTGATATTATTGAAATCAAGAAAGCTTTTGACGATCTCCACTTCGCCCAGCAGATTGTTTTTTTCAGCCTCTGACAGTGTAGTATTGGTATTTAAGCTCTGTAAAAGGCCATCGAGCGTGGCAGTGCACTCGGCGCGCATATTGAAAGTAAACAGGCGCCGCGCATATACCAGCATGGCCACCGGATATGCATTGCACACAGCGCGGGGGCATTCTCTGAACCAAGCCAGCATCTCATTTTTGTGTTCTGCCGAAAGATCAGCGCCTTGGCCACACTCCACTGCACGCATCAGCCCGTGAAAATCCCGTGCTTTGTAGAACAGCCGCGCTGCTGAAGCAGCATATCCGTGCTCCAGTTGCCACATAGCCGCGCGGGACAGATATTTCGCCTGTTGCTCCTCCGGCAGGCGAGCAAAGGCTTGTTGTACGCTCTCCTGCATCAAATGATGCAGTTTGTAGGTACCGTCCTGCGAGATATAGGTAATGAAACCATTACTCCGCGCGAGCCGCCTCAGCAGTATTTCTGCGTCCGCGCGGCCGCTGATCCATTCAGCCTGTGAAGCACTAAACACCAACATCATTGACATTACCGTCAACAGCTCTTTTTCATCGGGAGGCAATGGCTCGAACAAAATCGTCCCCATCATGGTGTGGATATCCCCAAAGTCCGAGAATTTCCCCGTATCCGCATAGGAAACAAGATTTAGGTACAGTGCCGCCGCCCAGCCCTCACTAATATATATGAGATGGGAGATGTCCTCTGAAGAGATTGGATACCCGCATTGCGCAAAGTAATTACCGATATCCTGCGCATCAAACCGCAAATCACCCTCCTCGATCTCATTGACGCGCCCTGAGAGCAGCAATCTGTCTCTGATGCTCAAAACCGCGATACGGGATATGAGCACCACATGAATATGCTTCGGCAGATTACGGCTAATGAACAGCACAAAGCCGGTCATCATTTCGCCCTCCACAAGGTGGTAATCATCGACAAAGAGGTAGGTTTCCCTTGCGGGCGCAAGCTCGTGTATCTTGCGCAGGAATTCTCGCTGTGTCGTAGTGTCCAGTGGCGGCCCCATTTTCAACAGAGTTTCAGAAAATGAAGCTCCCGCTTCCCTGCCGATCAATTCGGCAAAATCACGCCAAAATTCATTCAGCCCTCCGCCCAACACATTCAGTCTCAGCACCATGCATGCTTTTGAAAGACCTTCGCGAAACCATCGCACAGCCGTTGTTTTCCCATATCCTGCAGGTGCAACTACTGTGGTCAGCGGATACATCGGTATTCTGTCCAGCTTTTTCTGCAGTCTGGCGGAAATATAGACATTGTCGAGTGATAACTGCATGGTTCTCTCCTCTTGCGACCGAACATTTCTATCGGTTATTCCATCTTACTGTCATCTTGATCTGTTACTGACAAAGCCTTATTGACGTACATTAGATTTTTACCTTTATTTTATCACAAAAAAAGAAACGTTGTATAGACACACTTTTTCTCTTCCTGCCTCCCGTCCTGTCCATATTTCTTCAAAAGCAACAACATTTGTATGTTGCGCCAGAGTCGTGACTTTCACCTAATCCTAAGACAAGAACCGCACCCACGATAATCTTCGCGCCGCCAATACCCACACACTTTAATCGCTTGCTCTCTAACGGGTTCGGCACTGTATACACGATTCCCACGCCGAATCCGATCAAGCAGCCAAACATTGTGCCCAGCACCGCGAGATATAGGGCTGTCCATGCGCCCGAAAGGAACATCGAGAACTTTGGATTCTCCTGCAGTTCCATAGCTGACACGGAACTGTCCCTAAATCGCTGCCGCTGCGCGTTGGCCTGCCTGTTTTACCTTGAACAGCCGTGCCCGGCCCGGTATGCCGCAAGACTTCAAGGAGGGAGAGATGGCAAGGCAGATTGTCTTTTCCGTGCAGCCAGCGTCCGCTACCACAAGGTTTGTCGTCATGGGGTCAAGTCCATGTTCCAGGCATTCCACAGATGCGTAAAACGACTTTAAGTCAATGGAAAGATACATCCGTTTATCCAATCTGCTTCCTCCCTTCTGTATAGTTTTTTTATTGTACATGACCCTTCCCAGCAAAACAAAAGGCCCAATGCTGTTTCGAAAAAAGCAGCGGGCCATCTGATCTGAACTGCGGGCGGTTAAATATTTTTGGATATAAAAAAGTACCGTTCATTTTTACATGAACGGTGGCTGTGTGGTGCACCATATTCAGCTAAGGACGAACTTTTTACCTCTTGCAGAGATACCAGTTTATCCCCATCTCTGTAATTGAAATTGACAACGAATCGGTCATCAAAAATATATACCGAGTTTACAAAACAATCTATGATGTTTCGCTGATATGCCGAGACACTCGGGTCGCCCTGCCGGAACCGCTCAAACCGGAACAGAATCTGCTCCCTTGTAAGAAGCGGCTTTGCAATCTGCTCCTGCAGGATGTTTGTCTTCAGCGCCTTACGCTGCTCCTCTAAATCCTCCAACCGCTGTTTGGTAGCTGGTATAATGATTCCCTGTTCGATTGGTTTATTAACATCTTTCAGCGCGGCCGGCAGTACCGGCAAACGTGTATTTTCTCTGCTTTGATAAGCTAAAAGCTTTTGCGTCAAACGTTCAATCGTGTCCTTATTGAGAGCCTTTTCTATCGCAGCTTTTACTACAAAACGTTCCAAAGATTCCTTTCGCACTGATTTTAAATCGCATCCCGCGCGGCCATTGCGTTTACGGTTCCCACATTTATAATAATCGTGCCATGTGCCTATATGACTTTTCCGCTTTCACCTGCCATTATAGAGCCACAGTTTCTGCAAAACAGTTTTGTTGTCAGCATATAATTGACATTCGTTCTCGTATGCGCCGGAGCTTTTTGGTTCTGTTCACAGCGTTTTTGTACTCGGTCAAAAACCTCCGGTGTAATGATAGCCGGAATCGCATCCGGAATCACTGTGTCCTTATATACCTATTTTA
>ERZ1036420.488-NODE-488-length-23686-cov-12.339639_pt1 | contig 23686 bp, 27 predicted proteins | sample MGYA00514220_ERZ1036420 | MGnify/ENA primary metagenome ERZ1036420 (study PRJEB33795, sample SAMN09464938) | human gut metagenome | host: Homo sapiens | place: USA: Stanford, California | collected 2016-10 | study: EMG produced TPA metagenomics assembly of the...
AAGCGCGGGCGCGGGGCCACCAACTGGGTGTTCCATTTCGGCAACCGGCGGTTGCAGGTTGTCATTTTCCTGCATGGAATCCTATGGAACAGGATACCATAAAACCGCATGAAATCAAGGTTTGTTTTGTATTGCGTGGAATCCCGTGTCATGCGTTGGTACTCCATAAAGGGAAAAAATAAGGGAAAACTTTTTCAGCTGCTAAGCTCTGGATATCGCTGCAACACTTCCACGCGGCTGCACCTGTAAATTTTCATCATGTCCGTAATAAAAGCGTCGGCGGTGTAGCGCTCTGTGCGGGTCTCTATGCGCTCTGTAATGCGTTCTTCTATGCTGCCGCGCTCTTTCCATGCTGTAAAGCCTGCGCCGTGATATATGCCGCCGGAGAGGATGTTTTCCCGGTACGCTTCCAGCTTGCGCTGGATCCGAGGAAAGCGCATTGCACGAATGGCCTTTTGTTCTGTTTGCCGGACACGTTCGCGTGATATGCCAAGCTGTACGGCCAGACTTTCCAGCGTGCGGCCCTCATAGAATCGGCCACGCAGTACGACGGCCTGCCGTTCATCCAGCAAGGCCAGGGCATCATCAAGGGCGCTGTGGAGCTGTGCGGTATATAAGCATTCGTCTGCATCGGTAAAAGCCTGTTCGGCGGCTTCGTCCGGCACTGTGTCCCCTCTGGTGTCGCTGCCGTTGTCCTCTGCATACAGCGGCACGTCCAAGCTGTCACAGCGGCAAAGCGGCTCCTGCCTCTGGCGCTCTGTACGCAGGCCCACAGCACAGGAAAATGCCGTCTTGACCGGGTAGAATAGGAACGTTGCGAACTTTGTCCCGGCGCTGGGGTCGTACAGCTTCGCGGCTTTGGCTACGGCAAAGTAGCCCTCCTGCTCCAAGTCCTCAAGCGTCACGCCCGCCGCGTCCATCCGCTCCCGGTAGGCCGCTGCCAGCCTGTTAAACATGACACGGAGCAAACCCCGGTTTTGTTCCCATAACGCCGCCAGCGCTTCCCGGTCTCCCGCTTTGGCCTGCGCGGCAAGGGCTTCATTTGTGGGCGCTTCGTTCATGCCTTACGCCCTCGTTTCCCGGCGTTCACTCTCCGTTTTTTCTCGCTTCGCCGCCAGCGCTGGAACTCTGCCCACTCTGCTTTTAAATCAGCATCCGCATCTTTGAAATAGACCATGCGTAATTGTATTTCACGCGCTGCCGCTTTCATATAGGCACGCCGGGCACGCGTTTGGCCGCTGGCGATACCGCCGAGCCGTGAAAGCTCCTTGTGCCTTTCTGGCGCCATTTCTCCAAAGGAAACAAGATTTTTTTCGTTCATGTGGTTGCCCCCTATAAAGAAAGGCGCGCAGACGATTGCCCGCGCGCCCAATGTGCTATTATCAAGTGGTAGCTTGGTAATAAATCGCTTTTGCTTTGTTGTCGAGGACAAAGGCATCATAACAGATGCGGCCCTCTACAAGACTGCCGGAAATGCCCGGCGGGTTTTCGTGAACGTTGTAGTCTTCAAGCTTTGTGGGGGCCACAGTAGCACAGGGATGGGCGACCATAAACCCAAACTTCTCAGGCAGACGCGCAGCGGGGACGCGGACAACGGCCAGCCCGTCCAGCATGGAGATAACGCCTTTGATGCGCATATCCTGCCCGATATCAGAATCCATGATGATATCGGGGGCAAGCTTCATCAGGGTGTACACTGCCGGGGTAACAACGAGCACGCGCCCCGTATCGGGTACGAGCGCATTGTCGAGCGCCTCGGAGCCTTTAAGAACCTCCGTGTAGATGTTGTCCTTGGTCAGCTCTACGGCTTCCGCCTTGGTTCCTGCCTTGGTGCACATAACGCCGTACACGTAGCTATCGACCTCGGGAACCACAACGACACGCTGCTGCCGTGCCAGAGCCGAAGCGGCGGCAACCTGCTGCAAGGTTTCATCTCTGTCCAGCTTGTCAATCGCAAACGTGAAGCTGCGGTCTTTCGTCAGCGTCATTTCCTCTGTCGTGGCATCCAGTGAACCGACAGCACCGTAACGGCTCCAATTGCCCACTGCAGGGCCGTTGCGCCCGTAGTCGTTCATGCCGGACGTGGTCACTTTAAACACCTTTACAGTGTGCGCGCCCGTCCACGCGAAATCGTTGTTAGTGAGCAGGCTTTTCTTGCTCTCTTTGTGGAAAATCTCGTCCGTATAAGGGGCAAATTTTGTTACAAGCTCAATCGCCATATAATATCATCCTTTCCGCGCAAAAGCGGCGGCAATCCGATCATCAACGCTTGTTCCCATGCCGGAACCATGTTCACCGCCAGTGTTGACGGTTACGCCTGTTGGATGGGCAACGATACTGGGAAACGCTTTTATCAGTTTTTCAACAGCAGTTTGAAAAGCTTCTGCATCCGAAGTGGGGAGAATGTCCAGTAACTCATGCGGATAGCTTTTTTGCGAAATATATTCACGGCATGCAAGCGCGGCTTCCCGTGCGGCGAGCTCGCTTTCTCGCTTCTCTGCCTCCGTTGGTTCACCTTTAGCGCGTTCCTGTGCCAGCCGATTTGATACGATCTGATTGACTTCCTCTTGCGTAAATGTGCGGCCCTGCTTGGATTCCCCATTTACCGCCGGGTCGGCGTTTGTCTGCTGGGCTGCGGTGTTGTTTTCATTGTTCATTCTGATAACCTCCCATTACGCCCGGAGTGGGCTGCTTTCCACACAAAAGAGCGCGGCGGGCAAGGCGAAGGAGAAACACCAAGCCCGCCGTATTTCCTGTAGCGTGTGGGGGCCGCAGGAAATAAAAAAGACACAGAGCACAGCCGTTAAGCTGTTTCCCTGTGTCTCAGACAAACCGTTTGCGCGGCGGTACTCCATATCTTTATTTTAGTATATCATTATAAGCCGTTGAAAGCAAGCGGTTTATGGTAGTTTATCCGTGCTTCGTTCGCGGTTTGATATCCCTAAAATATACGCAGTGAACACCATCCGGAGCGCGGCTTTCATGTTCTTTGGCTCTTGGCAGCTCCCGCCGCAGGAGTGTCCGCACATGCGCGGCGCGGGCCTCATCCTCGGCGCGGTAGGTGATTTTGATTTTCATTTAGTTTTATCCTCCTGCTGGTTAAGCCGGTCGCTCGTTTCGTCCATAAGAGCAATGATGATATCTAGCGGCGGTAAGGTTTTTCCGGTCGGGGTAAGAGCGTCAAGCTTCGCCACAAACTCCGGATTTTTCATCGCTTCACAGAAATTTAGAATAATTTTCTGTTGCCTAGGAGACAGGCGATTGAACCGTGATACTAATTCGGGGAAGTCTTTAAGGATATCTCTAATCATCACCGCCGCGCCCCCTTTCGGTCGGCCAGCAGGCCCACAGCAGAGAATACAGCGCCCAGCACAAAGCCCAGGGCTACGGCTCCGAGATAAGTAATCATTTGCTTTTTTCCTCCATTTCTGGTATCATAGAGGCGGAAAAACTGGCTGGGTTAGACTGTTTCTCCGCTTTGCCGTCCGGGGTGTTGGTAGCATCTGGGACGGCTCCTTTTTTATCCGGGTGCGTTTCCCAATAGTGGACGTTGGCAACATAGGATAATATACGACGCAGATTTTCACCCTTATGAATGGTGCAAAGCATTGCTGTAATTGATTCACGCAAAGTAGCAAGCCCGGCTTTGCTGCGGTCGCGGTTCAGCTTTTCGCGTAATTCCACCATGTCCTTGCTGTGAATGATCTGCACAGCTTTAATTTGCTCTCGGGATAAACCAAGGATTTCCAGTTCTTGTTTTTTCATTGTTAATTCTCCATTTCATTGGTTCGGCATGAACATCTTTCGCCGGGGTCGAGGTGTGCCCCACAGTAAGGACACAATTTGAAATAGCGGGCACGCCCGGAATGCAGCGGGCGAGGCTTCGGCCTAAAAGTGCCAATACCTTGCGCTGTGCCATAGGCCAATGCCTTTTTCTCGCTGCGTGCACTGTGAAAGTTTTTCTTTGTCATTGTAAACTCCTTTCTTGGTGAGGCCCACAAGGTGCATAACTTTTCCCTCGTACAAATAAAAGTGTTATTTGTTATGCAAAGTTATGCGCTCCCGCATAAGAACGCATAACAATGCCTAACAATGAATAAAAAATAACACTATTTTTTTGTATACGCGTGCGCGCGCACGCGCGCGAGGGCTTAAGGCTCGATTTTGGACTGATATGCCTGTGGGACTTCATAACGTTCAATGCGGATGCCACGTTCATTTTTACGGTTCTTCGCTCCGTATGTAACAAGCAGCCCGTCCCGCTGCTGCAATTCCTTGGCAAGCCCGCCGTCTAATTTACTGCGCAATTCTCCAATGTCACCGAATGGCGGGAACCCCAGAATTTTTGCACCCTCGCTCTTTAAATCCGAATAGCTCCAAAACCCGCCGCCGGGTTTGTTTGTGATAAGCTGGTTAAAAACTTGCACCAGCGGCTCCCGTTCGTAGGGGATGCCCTTTTCCTTGCGCTTTATCACCTGTGTCAAGTCATCGGCAGTCATTTCACTGTATCCCTCCCAGTGAACGCCGCCCCGGTCTCCGATGGTATAGGCAATGCTGCGGCCCTTGGGGGCGTTGGAGCATTTCACATGCACCATAATGCATTCATCATCATTATCCGGGTTTCGGATAAGCTGCAAAATACTGCGCATAGCCGCCGGGATGTCTACGCTACCCAATGAACGGTTGACCGGGGATTTATCACCGCTTTTCCCCATATGCGAAATAATGACGCATGAGCAGTCGTAACGGTCGCAGACCTCAAACAGCTTTGCAAGCTGTGGGCGTGTTTCGTTTGGCCGCCACATATCAACGCCAGCGCCAAGGAACGCTTGGAACGGGTCGAAAACAACCATCTGTGCGTCAATTTCCTTTATGGCCGCTTCGACTTCGGGGCTTGTAAACGTGAGGCCCGCCGCGTTTGTCAGGAAATAGCATTTCGTCAGGTCGCCGCCGTCTGCTTCGATACGCCCACGCAGTACGGGCAAATCATCCTCAATGGAGAGCATCAGCACATTTCCCAGCGCTTCGACTTCACAGTCGAGCAAGGGCCGGCCCGTCGTGATATGAGCCACCACAGCGCACATGAACGCCGTTTTTCCGCTGCCGTTGTCGCCCTGAATCAAGGTGCCTTTCCCCCTCTGGAAATAGGGCGCAATCGTCCAGCGCGGCGGCTCATACGGGATATCGCTTGCGCGGGCAAGCTGTGGAACGCAGGCGGGTGTCTGCGGCTGCGCCCGTCCGAATACGTCGCCGTCCCTCCCGGCGGGAAGCTGTGCGAAGTCCTGCGCCGCCTGCTGCCGGAAGTATTCGCCGGGGTCATACCCGCCCCGGCACGTATTCACGGCATTCTGCACTGTGATTGCGCCGTAAGTGGTGCCGCTTTGCTGCCTGTCCCATTTTTCCCGCATCAGCCCGGATTGACGGAAAAGCCTGTCCACTCTGGCAGCGTCGCAATTCGTCCACCACGCCAGCGCATTGCACAGGGCTATATCTGCTTCTGAGTGCGAGGGGTAGGCCGATATGTCACCGGCCCACAGCCGGGAGAACTCCGCGCCGTTCCTGCCGCGCTTCATTTTCTCAATGAGCGGCGCGTCCTCGATGGATACCGCGCCGGGCGGCGCCGTGCGTGCCTCTGTGGGCCTTTCTGCGGCTTTCCGTGTCTCGGCCTGTAATTCCTCATACAAAGCGGTTACGGCCTCCTGTGCGTCCCGCAAGGGCTTTGCCGGGCCGTCCCACGGCTTACCTGTAATGGTGAAGTACCGGGCACGGTCGTACATTTCCCCGCGCGGCTTCTTGACCGCCTCGCCGGGCAGCTTGCCGCGGCAAAGGATGTGCAGGCCCGTACCACTGGGGCTTACCTCCGTATAGCTGTTAAACCGCTCCACCCATGCCGCCGCCCATGCATCCAGCTTGCCGTCCTGTATGCAATGGTCGAAGTCCACGCCGACGATACCGCCGCCGTTAAACTCAAAGCCCACGCCCTCATAATGCCCGGCGTTTACCGCTGCCGTGGCCGTGGCAAGGTCGGCCCATGTGTCCGGCTGTCCCGCTTTGGCCGGATACCCTGTGCGGGGATTGTATGGGCATTTCCGTGCCTTGCCCGGCGCTCCCCAGCACACCCACTGCGCCAGTGCCGTCAGATCGGCGGGAACGTGGTTAGTTTCCAATGAGCTGCACCCCCATGCTCAAAAGCTCCAAGTCGATTTCTGCATCCGTCTTTACGGGCTTGCCGATTTCTACAACGCGGTAGCCCTCATTTGAACAGAGCCTTGTAACCAGTTCCTTGGAACTCTGGCCCACAAGCTGTGCGGCCCGCAAATGCTCTTTTGTAAGTACAACAACGTCCTTTTTTACTTCCTGCGTCTCTGTGTTCTCCATGATAACGGGGAACGCCCGCAGGGTGAGTGTGATAGATGTTTTCATTGTGCTGCCTCCATTCTGTTTTGTTCATGATTTCGTACCCATTCCCGCAAGCCCTCGCGGGATACCCGAATCCGGGTGCCTATCTTGACCGTGGGAAAGTCCCGCCTGTGCACTACATCATACATTTTCTTTGTAGATACACCCAGCTCAGCGGCTGCCTCGGCCACGCTCATGGTGAGCCGTTCTACTCGTTCGGTCATTGCTTAGTCCCCCTCTGGTAAAAGTTCGCTTACGTCCACGCCCAAACCGTGGGCAATGTGTAACACAGAATTACGGCTGCATGACTTCCCGCCGCGTGCAGCTGTAATCGTCACTCGGGATACGCACGCCTTTTCAGCGAGTTCATTTACCGTGATTTCCTGCCGTGCCATTTCTGCAATCAGCTTTACTCGGTCAATTCTCATTTTGTTCACCTCCTTGCACAAGCAAAAACTTGCTTTACTATCACCATATCACAATCAAATACTTGTGTCAATAATTTTTTGCAAGTTTTTGCTTGTGCTAAAGTCTGCTTTGTGATATGATACAAATGAGGTGAAAAGGATGCATATAGGAGAAAAGATTAAAGCTGCAAGGATCGCTGCACGCATGACACAAGCCGACCTCGCAAAAATTCTCGGTGTCGCGTATCAAAATATAGGGCAGTGGGAAAGCGGAAAGCGGAATCCAAAACTGGACACAATTATTAAAATAGCCGAAGCACTAGGGGTATTTATATCAGATTTGACCGGGGATTCAGGCGGCCCGGTTTTCGAATCGGATTTGGAGAGGGCTGCGTATAGGTTGAATGAAAAAATAAAAAACACAGAAGCCGCAATTTATGGAAAATATATAGATGATAAATATAACGTGTGGCTGCGTTTCAGCGACCATTCCGTTGTTGCTTTGGATGCCGATGAATTGTGTAGCCTTGAACAACAAATAGATCGTTACGCAGCTTTTTCTCTAGAAGAGTTCAAGAGGACAACTACAAAAGAAAAAACCGACGAATTACCCGCAGGGGTTGTATTGCCGGGCTGGTCTGCCGCTGTAACGCCCGCAGAAGCCGCCACAGTGCCCGTAGAGGGCGCGGAAGGGAAAGACTAAGGCAAGGGAGAAAACGCCTAGAATCGCGCCGTAGGGGCCCACACGACGAAGCAGAACCGCTTTGTTATCCGACTACGTTCTCAAAAATGAGAAAATGAAAAAACGCCCTTTCGCTCAAAAGTGAGCAAAAGAAAAAACGCCCCGAGCCGAAGCCCAGGGCGCAGAAATAAAATAAACCGCCGGTGCTGCTAACACCGACGGCTTATGATAGAACAGCTTGCCCAAAAGAGGACATGCAGCCCAACATCTGCATTATACCTCTTTCGGGTGGGCTTTGGCAAGTGCACCACGAAGGAGGTTTTTATTTTGGCAGGAAAAGCAGCAAGAGGCGCGGGCACCATCCGCAAAAAGGTGGTGACGCGCAGCGGGAAAACCTATACTTATTGGGAAGCCCGCGTTACAACTGGCCGAGATCCCGGCACCGGCAAACAGGTGCAAATGTCCATCACCGGGAAAACGCAAAAGGAAGTGCGGGAGAAGATGCAGGCGGCTGCGGTGGCCGTGGACAGCGGCACCTATATACAGCCGGAGCGCATGACGGTGAGTGAATGGCTTGACATCTGGACGGCTGAATATTTGGGCGGCGTGAAGCCTAATACAGTGCGGATATACCGCAATAACGTGAAAAGACACATCAAGCCCGCTTTGGGTGCTGTGCGCCTGCCGGAGCTGCGCCCACACATGATACAGGCTTTTATCAACCGGCTGGAGCTTGCCCCGGCATCCGTGCGGCTGGCTTACAAAGTGCTGTATCAGGCATTGAAAAAGGCCGTCGCGCTTCACTACATCCCGCAGAATCCCGCCGAGGGCTGCACATTGCCCCGGCTTGAACAGGAGGAAATCAAACCTATGGACGATAAACAGATTACCGCGCTGCTGAATGCAGCACAGGGAACCGAAGTGGAGCAGCTTATTAAAACGGCCCTGTTCACCGGCTGCCGCCTTTCCGAGCTGCTGGGGCTTACATGGGATTGTGTGGGCCGTGATACTATCACCATCAGCAAGCAGCTTGCCCAGCCCGAGCAGCGGGCAGACGGCCCCTTTATATCGCCCAAGAACGGCAAGAGCCGCACGCTCACGCCCGCGCCCTTGGTGCTGGATGCGCTCAAGGCGCAAAAGCGCATGCAGACTGCGGCCAGAATCAAAGCGGGGCCGCTTTGGGATAATTCCTACAATCTGGTATTCACCACGGAGACGGGCGCGCCGTTCGACCAATGGCGGGCAGAAGCGGCCTTTAAATCTGTTCTTGCTGCTGCCGAACTGCACGGCATCCGCTTTCACGACCTCCGGCACCCGTATGTCAAGCCCACGACAAAAAAATTTATAACTTTTTTTGAAGTTTTTCGGGCAGCCTCATAGCTGCCCATAGCTGTTTCAAATGGGTGTTCACGGTTATACCTCCTTTTCAGATTCCTTTGTTTCTAAGAAATCCTGTGTTGCATATTCAATCTCAATCCGCTCTCCTGGAAAGACGTAAACTTTGTTGATAAGCCGGTCAATCAGAGCTTTTGTCAGCATATTGGCGTTTCCGACTTCCTGCATAATTTCCTGTTGTTTCAACTTGATTTCATAATCACTTTTTATCTGCTTTGTCTGTGCAGTAATGACAGCATGAACATTTTTGGCTTGTACCAGTTCCGTGTCATAAACCGCTTTTCGTGTTCGATAGGTTTCCAAATCAATCTCTCCAAGCGCATACTGCTCATAAAGATGCCGCTTGCTGTCTTGAATAGAACGGAGTTTTTCTTCATGTTCGGCCTGCTGGACTGTCTGCAAATCCAATTTATCCTTATTGCTGTCAATTCCCAATGCCGGACACATTTGAGCCCGAATTGTTTCAAATACAACCTGCTCCAGATCAGCCATCTTTATGCGCACACCATGACAAGGAAGCGTTTCAGCCACCTCGGAATGACGGCAATAAAACCACGCACCATTTCGTAGAGACATTGCATGATCGCAGCATCCACAGAATACCTTACCGCGGAGCAGATAATCACGCGGTTTTTTATTTGACAGAGAGAAACGCTTAATTGAAGCATTGGCTTTTTCAAATAGATCCACACTTATAATAGCCGGATGATGGTTCGGGATTTTGAACCACTCACTTTCATCCTTTAACTGTGTATGTCGGCTGCCAATCTCTTTTACCTTTCTCTTGCCAATTACATAGGTACCGATATATCTTTGATCTTCTAAAATACGCAGGACCGTTGATGTACTCCAAACGCCGTTTGTTCGGGAAACATTGTAATAGTCCTTGCCTTTAAGTTTGCGATATTCCCCAGGGGTGGGGATATTCATGGCATACAATTTTCTTGTAATCTCGGCTGCGGTGTTGCCTTCAGACGCCCATTGAAATATCATCTGCACATTCGAGGCAACATCCTCGTCCGGTTCCATACGTCCGTCTGCACTCTTGCGATAGCCGTAAGGACAGATGACACTCTGATATTCCCCACGACTCATTTTTGCGTATTTTGCACTTTTGGTTTTCATGGACATATCCCGGCTATAACACTCGCTGATAAGATACTTGAAAGCAATATCAATCCCTCCGGTATCACCTTTGAAATTAGCTGTGTCAAAATCATCACTGACGGAAATAAAACGGGTGTGGTAAAGAGGAAATACCCGCTCAATAAAATAGCCGGTTTCAATGCTGTTACGTCCAAATCGGGAAAGGTCTTTTACAATAATACAGTTGATTTTTCCGGCCTGAACCATTGTTAAAAGTTCCTGCACCGCCGGACGCTCAAAGTTTGTCCCCGTATGACCATTGTCAATAAATTCCAAAATCTCGCTGTTATCCCATTCCGGCAGAGACATAGCTTTTTCACGAAGAATCAGTTTTTGATTTGGTATGCTCAAACTTTCAGTTTTGAAATCTTCCACAGAAAGACGGATATAAAGAGCAATCACATAGTTGCGCACGGTTCCACCGCCTTTCCCTGAAATTCATTTTTGAAACGGAAGGTCACATGAATATTCCGCTCGTGGTCTATCTCAATTCGTTCAATGAGCCGTTCAATCAGTTCCGCAGTCAGCACATGATCCTGTGCCAGTGTTTTTGCATCCTTTTCCATTGCACGGTATCTGGCAAGCTGGTTGTCCAGGGAGTCCATAGATTTTTCAAATACTTCAATCTCACCAGACAGAGCATTGATAGCATGTTCATAATCCGCTTTCAATTCAAAGTATTCGTCATTTGTCAAAATACCCTGTACAAAATTTTCATATAGGCCACGGATCAGCCGGCGTGTTTTTTCAATTTCCTGCCGTTTGGCCGACATCTGAATTTTCAGCTTATCTTTTTCCTGTTTTTGTCTTGCCTCCAACTGAAAGAGTGGCAGCGACATTCCCAGCGCAACTGTCAGCTCTTTTTCAAGAATAGCCGTAACAGTAGAAATCAGTTCTTTCTCCTGTATCATCGCACCTTTGCAGCTATCTTTTTCTACCCGGCTGTTTGTAAGGCAGTGGAACCAGTAAGTGTCGGGTCCTTTCCGGCGCTCGGCGCGTTGCCTGTGAAGGCTTCTGCCACAATCAGCACAGAATACTTTACCTTTGAAAATGTTTGGTGTGTAGGGACGTTTTGGAGTTGCTTTGCTTTCTTCACAGATCTGTTTTCTGTATTCCTGAACTGCATTAAACAACTCATGGCTGATGATCGGTTCATGGGTGCATTTTGCAATAATCAGATTATCTTCTCCAGCCTTGACCTGCTGATGATCTACAATCTTTGTTTTTCCTTGCACCAGATCGCCTGTATAGACTTCGCTTTCTAAAATTTTCATCACTGTACGGGTCTGCCATTTGCCGCTTCCAATCAGACCCGGACTGGTAATTTCGCCAGTGGCCTTTTTATAATGGCTCGGTGCCGGAAGCCCCATCTCATTTAGATTGCGGACAATCCGGTTCAGTGCCACATGCTCATGTGCCCATTCAAAAATCTGTTTTACCACAGGGGCAGTATTTTCATCAATCAGAAGTTTATGGCAATTATCAGGATCTTTCCTGTAACCGTAAGGTGCCCGTGCACCAACATAGTCGCCGTCTTTCATAGCCTGCCGCGCTTGTGCTTTGATTTTTCGTCCAATGTCCAGAGCATAGGCTTCATTGATCATATTTTTCAAAGGCAGCATGATACCGCCATGAAGATTTCCGGAATCCGCTGTATCAAACTGATCCGTAACAGCAATGAAACGAACATTATGAGCATGGAAATACTGTTCGATATAATAACCTGTGTCAATAGAATTTCGCCCTAATCGGGAAAGATCCTTAACAATCACACAGTTAATGTGGCCTGCTTCAATATCAGATAGCATTTGCTGAAATCCAGGGCGGTGAAAATTTGTCCCTGTCGCTCCGTTGTCGATATAGGTATCATACACAACGAAGTCCGGTTTATCTGAAAGAAAGTCATTCAGTACCAGCTTTTGATTTTCTACTGAGCAGCCCCGCTTTTTGTTATCCTCCACAGAAAGACGGATATACAGAGCTACATGTACATATAAAGATGGTGCCGGCATAGGTGCCGCCGTCTGTTTTCTGCTTTTTCTTGCCATTTAGCCCACCATCCTTTCTTCATTTTTTGTAGCAATCTGTTCCGCCAAAGAGATTGCTTTCTGATATTCATCCTGGTAATTAAATTCAATATGCAGTTCATCTTTACCCATTACCCGTATGCTTCGGATAAGCTGCATGACTGCCCGGCGGTCAATATCCTCCATAGTAGAAAATCTCATAAAATGGTTGATCCAACGATTTCGTTCGCTTCGGTTTTCCAATACATCTGTAAGTTTATCGTTCCATTCAGCGATTGCCTTTTGGAACAGTTCAATATCTGCATTGTATTTTCGCTTATAAGAGAGAAATTCTTCCTTTGTCAGAATTCCACTCACCAGATTTTCATAGAGTTTTGCCTTAAAGCCCTCGGTCTGTGCTACACGCTTTTCATTTACTCTGATCTGTGCGGCATATTCCTGTGCCAATTCCCGGTTGATCCGTTCCTGACTGATACTGGACAGCAGGGCATCCAGAGAAGCAACATTTTCAATATGTCCTTTCAAACTGTCCTGCACACATTCAATCAGATCCGACTCTTTCAGCATGACCGACGATGTGCAGCCATTCTTTTTGCCGGTCGGGCAGTAATAATAGTGATACTCTTTATCTTTATAGCGGTTCGTCTTGCGGGTCATACGGCAGCCACAGCAGCCGCAGATCAAAATACCGGAAAAAAGGTAAACCTTATCCGATTTGGGAGAAGTCCTTGTGTCAATCCTGCGGAGCCGTTGCACCAGATCAAAATCGTGCTTTTGTATGATCGCTTCATGGGTTCCCTCCACACGAATCCATTCCGAAGAAGGTTTGTCCTCACGCTCTTTTAATTTGAAATGGGGCGTTGTCTGCTTGCCCTGGACCAGTGTTCCGGTGTAAGTTTCATCCTGTAAAATGCGGATGATTGTAGTTGCAGACCATTTGCAATCCTTTCGGTCTGTATAGCCACCTTTTGCATGAGGCATTCCGTGATTGCGCTTATACGCCAAAGGTGAAAGAATTCCTAATCGGTTCAGTTCATCCGCTATATGGGAAGCGCTGAATCCTTCCAGCCGTTTTCTGAAAATATCCCGCACAACATTGGCAGCATATTCGTCTACTTCCAGGCTCTTGTGTTTATCGCCGACTTTCACATAACCATAGATGGTAAAAGCACCTACAAAATCCCCGCTGCGCCGTTTTACTTCCAGGGCGCTCCGTGTCTTAACAGAAATATCCCGACAGTAAGCCTCATTCATAATGTTTTTGACAGAAACCGTGAGATCATCGGCAGCGTCATTTTCCGTGTCCACATTATCGTTAATTGCGATAAAACGCACTCCATAGGCTGGAAATACCCTGCGCATATAACGGCCTGTTTCTATGTACTCACGACCTAAGCGGGAGAGGTCTTTGACAATCACGCAGTTAGCTTCGCCTTGTTCGATCATCCGCATCATTTCCTGAAATGCCGGGCGATCAAACAAAACACCACTATAACCATCGTCAATTTTTTCTGCCACAACCTCAATTTCCGGGTGTCGGGCTATGTAGTCATCGATCAGGCGCCGCTGGTTAGCAACGCTGTCACTTTCTACTGTTTTATCATCCGTATAAGAAAGACGGATGTACTTAATCGCTTTGTAAACCTGCATAAAAAAACACTCCTTTCGTTGCACAGAAAAATCCCCGCAATTCAAGAAGTGTGGTTATGCCATATTCAATTCCTTTTCCGATTCTTATTCTACCATGCTTTTACGGAAAAGTCAGCCCCTTTCTTAAAATTGCACCTATCGCAAAATACCCTTGATACATTCTTCCAGGGTAGCACCTTCAGCAGAAAAGCTGGCCTGTACAGTAAAACGCCCACACTTAAAATGGTATGGATTTTTGATTTGCTGAACGAATTCTGCAATCCGTTCATCACGGGAAAGTTCTTTGTTGACAGAGACATCCCGAATGTCTACCAGTGTACCCACTTCACTGACAATGGTATTCAATTCCATAGTATCAACTCCCTTCTGAAAACTGTGTTATCAAAACCACATGAATAGGTCGGATCTATGGTTATTACACACATAAATCCGGCCCATTATATCTGATTTCGATTTTACTGCCGTATTTGCCACGCACCCCGGCAAGTCCTTCTGTTATAAGGACGGGGCTGTTACAGGCTGCGGGTAGCGTCACCGCATCATAGTCCCACATACGCCGCCGCTTTGCCAGAGCAAGCAAACGCCGCAGGAACTCTCCCCAAGTCTTTAGGAAGCTGTGAAGAAGTACCATTATGATCTGTGTCGTTATCGCGTCCGGCCTGCCACAGCCGGTTTCGTAGGTTGCGTTTATCGCTCGGACAGCCTGGATTCATCACCTCCTTAGGCCGCCTGTCACCGCGCCGCCCCATCTGCCGCTCGGAACACAGAATGAAGTACCTGTAACAGCGTATATTCGGTTGTCAAGGAACAAGCAAGGGGCATGGCAGACAAATTGATATTGCAGTTGGGATGGGAGGATGTATATGCTTCCTTACCACACCCGTCCAGCTTGTCCCGCCGAATATGTCCCTCTACTATTCAGTACATTTTTAGGGGCAAAGTTGCCGTCTGTTATAAAATTTCTTTGAAATATTTTTCCAGACTACGCAATCCGGCTTCGATAGAACGGGTGATCCGGCTTTTGTGTGTTCCTTCCGCTTTGGCAATATCTGCTTTGCTCATGCCAAGAAAAAAGTGTGCATAGATCCGTTGGCGCTGCTTTACCGGAAGTTTGGAAAGACCTTTATAAATCAACTCTGTCATTTGACGCTGTTCCCAAATTTCTGCCGGGTTAAGAGGCTTTTGCAATATCTCACGCTCAATACCTTCGTCTCGATCCAGAGAGTAAAATGCTTTATAGCGGTATGTACGAATCCGATAGGCTTCTTCCAACAACATATATTCCCGAAGCAACAAAGCAACTTCATCCGGCACCTCAACGATCATGTCCTGTGTATAATACGGGTAATAATCCCGAAGATTGATTTTCTTCATAGTAATTTCCTCCAATTTCGATGTTTGAGTTGATGGCAAAAATCGAAATCAGAGGGTGGGCTGCGGCAGCGATAAGGTCTAAGTCTCTTTCTGATTAAAAAAAGGGTACAAAAAAGCGCGCCCGTACAAAGAACAGGCGCGCCAAAGCAGCAGTATAAAATTTTTCCGGGAGGTTGACAGCGAAAATGCTCAAACTTTGTCGAAACCAAAAACGCCGCAATCCATACGAGCTGGACTACGACGTATAGGTGACTGAATGTAAAGCAGTTTATCTGCAGATCTGTGTTGCATAGACGCATAGGCATTTCCTCCCATCAAGGAGGAACCTGAATCGGCTGCTTGATACCTCCTTGGGAGAAAATTATATCGGTTATGTTTCCTTTATCAGTCCGCAGATATTCGCTTTTTACTCTTTATATTCGCAATTTTCTACATATTCCGCTCTTAGAATATATGCTGCAAAAAGCAAGCCCACAAGGGGAAACAACACCTTGTGGGCTCATGTTATAGATGTTCAAATTTATAGCCGATCCCGGCGACACTCTCAATATAGTTTGGAAGATCCGGTTCAAAGCGCAACTTCTTACGCAGCTTACTTATATGATTATGAATCGCTTTTCTCGAATAGAAATCACAATCCTCTTTCCAAACCAAATCGGTAATCAGTTCGTAAGTAAAAACACGTTTGGGATTGGCAATGAGTAATGCCAGTATATCAAACTCCTTACTTGTCAGGTTGATAATCCGTTCACGAACCCTGACAGTACGGTGTTCCAGGCATAGATAAAGCTCGCCTTCTTGTATTTCTGTCAGAGGATTTTTCTCTGCTGTGGAAGAAGTGTGACAGGAATTGAATACTGTTCCATGACAGACTCCTTGCTCCAAAATATATTGCATTAGAGCATTCTTTTGTTCCTCGTTAAGAAGCAGAAATAACTTTTCGCCAATCTGTTTGCCGGATTCTTCTATATCAAAAACAGCTAATGTCCCATCACATCATCACCTCCATAAAATTTTTCAATTACTCCACAAAGAACAAAACCCGCCGGATCAGCTCCGGGATATTGACCGGGGCGGTGATATAGTCGTTCACGCCCTCATGCCGGTATTCATATTCCGTGGCAGGGTCGTTGTTCTCGGTGAGGATAAAGAACGGCAGAAGCCGGACAGGGGGATTCTTCATTTGGAACATCCCCGCCACCCGCCGTAGCGTATGAAACAGCTCCATTGCTGTGCCGTCCGGCAGTTCCAGATCGCACAAGATCAGTTCTATTTCCTTATCCTCAAAAATCCGGCGCTTGGCTTCCCAAATCGAGGAAACCAGAATCAAGTCAAAGCCCTTTTGTAGCATAGCAGCCCGCAGCACTTCGGCGCTGGTATCTTCTGCATAGACAAAGAGCAGCTTGTGAAAAGTCGGGGCCTTTTCGCCGGATAACTGCCGGTAGGCGTATTCCACCAGCTTATCTTGTAGTAGCAGTCCTTTCATTTTGTCCATGCACAGCGTCGCGCCCCGGCGCATAGCTTCCTGTTCGTAGTCGTCCTTGTCATGACAGGACGCCAGAATAAAAGGCAGCTCCTTGTCTGCGGCCCGCACCTCGTCCAGAAAGTCCATGCCGGAACCGTCCGGCAGGTCGAGATCACAGCAGACCACCAGCGGCATTTCCTCTTGGATGGCGGTCCGCGCTTCTTTCAGCGTACAAGCCGTTTTTACCGGGTAGCCCCGGTGCTGTAAGTATTTTTGCAGGCACCATGTATAGGTGTCGCTGTCGTCGATCAGCAGTATCTTTTTCATGTGTCCTCACCCCCAATATTGATTTACCACAAGCATAAACTACAAATGTTACACAAATGTCCGAGGTGCCTTTGATTTCGACAGAAAAACAGGCTGAATTGTTACAACGCTCGGACATTTCAAAAATTTCTTTGAGAAATGGCGAAAAAAGCGGGGCAGCACACGCCGCCCCGCCGATCCCATACGGCTATTCCATCGTCCTGATTTGCTCAACAAGAGATTGCTTTTTCAGATTTCCAGTTGTGTAAGAAATCAAGGTGAATTGCACAATCAGCAGGATTGCTAAATATATCAATACGATCAGCCACGGAAATGAATAGTAAAAGTATGGATTCATCGTTTTCACAACGACCTGTACGGATAGGAAGCCCAGTCCAGTCCCCAAAACCAATGTTACCAGCGTAGCAAAAACTGAATACATTAACCCCTCATAGCACAGCATTTTGATAAGCTGCTTTTTACTCAAACCAATCGCCTGTAACATTCCAATTTCCTGCCTACGGGATAAGAAGTTTGTGATTGTCGTATTGACAAGGTTGATTAAAGAAAAGCACACAACAATAACAGCCACGATCAACAATACCCCGAAAGAAAGTTGTTGAAGTCCGCTATAATAAGTGATACTTTCTTTTATGGTTTCCATAACCAAATCGCTATTTCCGTCTATCAGTTGATTTAATGCAGCTTCAACCGTATCATATTTTTTCATATCGGTAATTACGGAAATCGTACCTGTGCAATCTATCCCGGTCGCTTCATTCATAAACTGCTCCGGAAGCGCAAAGCATTTTGAGAAGCCGGAGTAAGAATATTCGTTTACAATGCCCATGACGGTATAGGCCTTTGTGCGAATTTGGCCGGATTCGGTTTTATAGTCCACTTCGACGGTATCACCCAACGCAGCCTCAATATCATAGAGATCGGCACGCTCTTGAAGCAAGACAATTCCATTGCCTGCCACCAGTTCATCATAATCAGTCGTTCCCGCAATTCGCTCTTTCTCCAAATTCTGCTGTTCATCTCGGCAAAAGCCCTGAATCCATTTTCCAGAATTACCATTTACACGATATTCTGCGTCCGTGTAATACCAGTGCTTGATTCCTGTAACGCCATCAATAGATTCTACTGCATTTATAAAATCGGCATTTAGAAAATTCTTTTGCTGCAATCCAGACAAAGAAATACCAGCAGTGTCCCACGATTGATTTGCGTTGAGCTGAATGTTAAATTCACCGACAGGGAAAGCCCTGCCTCTTGCCTCTGCAACGCCATCATAGGAAACTAACATTGTCGAAATCAATACAACCAATACTCCGCCGAGTGAAAGAGAAAGTATTGTTAAAGTGGACTTTGCCTTTTGTCTGGACAGATTCATTTTAGCAAGTGAAGCAGGCGTTATTTTACGGTGCAGCACGGAACTTTCTTTCATTTTTCCCTGATAATCGGAATATCGCAATGCTTCCAGCGGAGATACTGCCGCAGCTCTTTTTACAGGAGTATGAATGGCAATCATCACAATAATAAATGCAAAAAGGCCAACCCCGACCGTCACACATAAAGTAGTCAGCCAGTACCAACCGGCAGGAATCAGGAAGTACCCAATCACATTTCCAATAACCAGACCAATCGGGATAGCAATGGCAGCAAGTAATTTCCCCTCGCGGTAAACCATCTTTTTGATCTGTCGTTTTGTAGTTCCGATTGTGCGAAGCTGTCCATAGTTACGGATACTGCTTGCTACTGAAATATAAAAAATCGAATAGATCACAATGCCGGAACCAATGAAAGTTACAAAACCAATCAAGAAATAGAACAGCATATCGCTTCCGTGATTTTCGTCCTTTAAGTTAAAATATGTGGAACGGACAATCACATTATCATCGGAAATTTTTAATTGCTGCGCCAGAGTGTTTGCATAGTTGGTGGCTTCTTCCTCGCTCATATTTTGAGCGCCTTTCAGCCCAATGTAATAATCAATCATGCCCTCGTCGCCATACTGCTGTCTTACTAATTCTTTCGATATAATGGCTGTATAGCGCCCAATATCGCCGGTTTTCACATCTAAGATTCCCGTCAATTTGAAATCATGGGTAGTGCCGTCAGAAAAGGGGATTTGAATTGTCTGTCCCAATTCATTTGAATAGCCCAAACTATCCAAAAAGGATTCTTGCACTACAATTTCATTCTCCGAAGCTGGTAAATCTCCCGAATAGGGCATGCTTTGGGATTTTAGCATATCTGCATTTGCATAAGTAAAATTCACGGTTGAATGGTTTACCTGTTCAGAAAATGCGTTAAAAAATTCCCCAACCCACGCAATTTCTTCTTGCTTGTATAGTTCCTGTCCCTGTTGTTCAGAAATCGCATGATACATAATCTGCGCTGTTTTTTGGTTGCGGTTCTGCGTTTCCTGCATAACCCCAAAGCCATAGAGGACAATAGCAGATAGCAATGCGCTGGCAAGTGCAATCGTCAAAATAATAAAGATATTTCTTTTTCGATTTGCCGATATACTGCGGTTTGATATGCGCTTTACTATGCCGCTGGTATCATTTTCAAAAGGCCATGTCATAGCCTGCCACCTCCTTACTCCACAATCTTTCCGTCCTCAATGCGGACAATCCGATCTGCAAGGCGGGCTATGTCGTCATTGTGGGTAATCATCACAACAGTTTGCCGGAACTCCGCACTGGTGCGCTTGATAAGCCCCAGCACCTCGGCGCTGGTCTTGCTGTCAAGGTTGCCGGTCGGCTCGTCGGCCAGCACGATAGCCGGTTTGGTAATCAAGGCGCGGGCGATAGCCACACGCTGCTGCTGTCCGCCGGAAAGATTGTTCGGCATATTTTTCAGTTTATCTTCCAGCCCCAACAGGCGAACGATTTCGTCCAAAAACTTCTGATCCACCGTATCCCCGTCCAGCTCCACCGGCAGGACGATGTTCTCATACACATTCAGGATGGGAACAAGGTTATAGTTCTGGAAGATAAAGCCGATGTTGCGGCGGCGGAAGATGGTGAGCTGTTCGTCGTTCATTTTCGACAGCTCTTTGTCCCGGACAATCACATTGCCGGAAGTAGGAGTGTCCAGCCCGCCCATCATATGAAGCAGGGTGGACTTGCCGCTGCCGGAGGTTCCCACAACGGCCACAAACTCACCGTCATTTACGGAGAAGTTCACGCCGTCAAGGGCGCGGGTGATGTTCGGCTCTGTGCCGTAATACTTTTTCAGGTCGATAGTCTGTAAAATGCTCATAAAATTCAATCCTTTCTTTGTTTGTTGTAAATGCGGAACGCTGCTGCGCCGGTGGCCGCCAACTGTACCAGAATCAGCACAGCGAACAGGCCGAAGCTCTCATAGTAGAACAGTTCATCCCAAAATAGGAGAACATCACAGAGAGCAGTCAAGGCAACCGTTCAGCGGATGTGCCGGGCCAGCCATTGCCGGAACACCAGCACAAGAACAACGGGCGGGACGATCAGCAGCGCCAGATTCAAAATCAATGTCGGGGTCAGTTCCATTGCGTCGCCTCCTCACTTTTGTTGATAAGGGTATTGTAAAACCCAAATGTCCGCGAAATGTTACAACAGCCAAAAAAATTCATTGAAAATCGGGGTGAAATGTTACAACACTCGGACATTTCAAAATCAGTCTGCCATTTTGATCCGTTCCACCAACGAATTTCTGCATTGAATTTTTAGACAGATAGCAGAAATTATAATAGGTGTTATTATTAAGCAGACACCGTAAATCAGTAATGGAATAAAAGGAAAAGCATATTGAAAATAAGTTAATCCATTCGCAGACAATATCCGTACTAACAAATACCCTATCAAGGTTCCTACCACAACCGTAATAATCAAGCATGGAATAATCAGTAAGACACTTTCATGCAGCAGCATTTTCTTTAGCTGCTTTTTTGTCATACCGATAGATTCCAATATTCCAAATTCTTTTCTCCTTGTACTGATACGACTAATCAAGGTGTTTGTCAGATTAAAAATGCTAAACATAATGACAAAGGCAGATACTCCATAAACTTGTACGCTGGTATTATGAATCGTATTTGCCGAAGATGCTTTTACCTCTTGTAAGGTTTCCATTACCAAATCAGGGTGTCGGGACAGTATATTATTTAATTTGCTTTCTACTGATTTACCCACTTTTTCATATTCAGGTACGGACAAAGTTAAGGAAGCTGTTAAATCCATATCGCCCCACAACTTTTCTATGGTTTCTTTGGGGAGATAAAAGCCCTCATTCATACTTTTTTCGGAAGTACCGGCAATCAAAATATCTATGCTGTGTTCAGCCCCATCAAACCATCGTAATGTCACTTTTTCTCCTATTGACGGGCAAGCATGATAGACTTCTTTCTGTACACTTGTTCCTAATATAACCATAGCGTCTTGTTTCACCAATGTTTCGTATGTCCAATCAACAGGAAGCGTTTTCAAAATTTCTTCCTGATTATCAGGCGTAATCGGAATAATGGGAATTTCTAATTGTTCATTGTGATACTCAATAATGGCTGCGGTTCTCTCCGTAGCATAAATCTCTTTAACTTCCGGGATTTGTTGCAATTCTTCCATGAGTTCCTGTGAAAAAGGCGTATCAACTTGATACTCCGAAATACCATACGGTTTCGGATTGACTAATGTATTGTGGTTAATCGTAATATAATATTCTCCATCTTCCAAATTCCCCATTCTTGCAAAGGAATCTGGATTCCATGATGATATAAAAGTGGCTCCAACCATAAATAAAATCCCGCCGATTGCAAGCGAGGCAATCGTCAGATTGTGTTTTTTTCGATTCTGCTTTTCGCTCAATACGGCTAAAGAATACGGTGAGAGACGAATATGATTTTTCCTGTTCCGCACTCTACTTTCTTTTAGTTCTGGATTGTTTCCAACATATTTTGTTGCTTCAATAGGGGAAATATTTGAAGCTATTTGTGCGGGCTTGTATACGGAAATTTGTACGATGATAATGCCTAATATTATTGCGAAAATACTTGTGGCTATGGCATTGATAATCGTTATTCCATTCGGCTCTAACAAATATGCAAATATGATACCTACTGTAATACCGGCAGGTATTCCGAACAGGCAGAAACGATACCCCTCTTTACGAATCATCCGCTTAATTTGTTTTTCTGTCATGCCAATAGTTTTGAGCTGTCCAATCTGCGACACTTGATTTGATACCGAAAGGTAGAACACACTGTATATGACAATTCCGCTTGAAAATGCAATAAAAAGAGTAGCTAAAAGAACACCTCCCATTCCTGATCCACTGATAAGTGAGGAACAGAATTTGCTATTAAAATAAAGCTGGTTCCTGCTTATGTCTTGGGATAAAGCCAGACGATATACTGTATTCTCAAAATCAATAAGTCCCATTTCCGTGGCACCATTTACACGAATCAAGGCACTATATGGAATATCAGATAATAACACACCCTGTTCTGCATACGCTGGGGAGACATAAAAGTAAAATGTTCCTGTTTCCACATTATCAGTAAAACCAGTAATGATGAAATCCTCTGTTTTACTCCCTGCCGTTGGTAAAGTGATGGTATCTCCTATATTTAGCTGATACCCCAGTTCTAATTGCACATTTTTATCAATTACAATTTCATTGTACTGTTCTGGACAGGTTCCACTGACTAATTCATAGGATTTTATAATTCCAAAACCAGTCGGCATATAAACCGCTTCAAATTTGATCCCATCCATCAGAAAACTATCACTATGCTTATAGGGTACAATATCTTCAAGATCAGGTTCTTTTTTCAGAACTTCTATCTGTTCTGCTGTAAGCCCCCCGATGGTAGCTTGCTGCATTTGATTCAAAATCTTTTGTTCACTAATTTTGCTGCCTTGTTGGAATAAGGAGATTCCCACAATCAAACTAATTGCCAGCGCAATGGTCAAAACATTAAAAAAGCAAAAAATACGATTTGAAGATACATTGCGTTTTGCTAATTTCTTTACAATGGCGCTGGTATCGTTCTCAAAAGGCCATGTCATAGTTGTATCACCTCCATATTTGATAAGGGTATTGTAAACCCCAAATGTCCGCGAAATGTTACAGCGGCCAAAAAATTTCATTGAAAATCGGGGTGAAATGTTACAACGCTCGGACATTTCAAAAAAATTTACGGCGGGCAGCCGGAAATGGCCGTCCGCCGAATCATACTACACAATCTTTTAGATAGATTGATTGTGAAATAATTTCAATCCAATCACCACATCTATCATAAGTTCCACAATGAGAATTATACTAATGGCAACATTAAAATTACATAGGTTATATAATCCGATATAGATTTCACAAGTAAGAAATACAACTTGCAGACACAAATTTAAGTATGTCACTAAATGCTCGTTAGTTCTATTCCACAATCTAAACAGGAACATTGTAAAAATAGGTTTTCCCGTAAAAGCAAAAAGCACTGACAATACCGGCATCAAAAATACATAGTAAGAATCTACTGCATTGCTGGGGGATGTACCTACCCATTGAATTGCTATTTTATCAGGAACAACGAAAAATAAAACAATAGATAAAATAACATTGATTATTAAGATGATTGTTGTTGCTTTGCAAAAATTGATTTTTTTCATGGTGTTTTCTCCTGTTATAAGTGTGCTTTATTTAGTCGGCAACATAATGGAAAATTCCGAACCCTTGCCCGGCTCCGAAACCACTTTGATATAGCCGCCCTGCCGTGTTACGATCTCGCGGGCCAGATACAGGCCAATGCCCACGCCCTGCTGTTCGTGTACTTCTTCCTCACGATAGAAGCGCC
>ERZ1036420.491-NODE-491-length-23587-cov-8.327469_pt1 | contig 23587 bp, 28 predicted proteins | sample MGYA00514220_ERZ1036420 | MGnify/ENA primary metagenome ERZ1036420 (study PRJEB33795, sample SAMN09464938) | human gut metagenome | host: Homo sapiens | place: USA: Stanford, California | collected 2016-10 | study: EMG produced TPA metagenomics assembly of the...
CAACACCGCCGCCCGAAAAATTGCCGGTATCGGATCACTAAGGAGTAAGCATGACCACTGTTACCACCCCTTCCCAGCTGAAAAAAGAAGTCGAATCTCAGAAAGAATTATTGCTGCGCGCCTGCCTCGAAGCGTTCAACCAGCTGCCTAATCAGCGCCTGCAAGGCGCTTTCACATCGACGTATGCACTGGCGGCAAAATTAGACCAGCTGCTGCAACAAACTAAATAGCACTGACGACCCGGCCAAGCCGGGTCTTTAACAGAAAGATCGAGGACAAACGACATGACCACACAAACCCTTGAGCAGACTCTTGAAGATTTTCGTCGCCAGTGTGAGAGTTTTGCGCGCGAACAGCAGCCCCGCTGCGGCCTGATTTATGAACTGTATCAGCGCCGCCTGAGCGCGGATATTGACGGCTATCTTGCTGGCGTTCCGGCCGAGTTTCGGGAAGAACTGATCGCGGTAGCGCGGCGTGAATTTGACTATCTGACCCAAGACGAGATCGCGGAAGAAATCCGGCAGGATCGGGAAAACGATTATTGCAGCCACGGTATTGAGCGTAATTGTTGCCCGCTGGGCTGCGGAGATCTAGACGATTACTGAGCCGCCGAAAGAAAAAAGCCCGGATTGACCGGGCTTTTTTCTTTCCGCTGCGCGGCCGTTTCAGTTATTACTCCGCGCTGCTTTTGGCAATTTCTGTATAGCACAATACACTACACATTAAGCTCGTTTGCTTCGACGGCTAGCCAGCAGTTAAAGGTTTCGCTCTGCCGTTCGCCGCCGCAACCTCCCTCCGCTTTCAGCTTTCCGCAAGCCTGGCATTTCCCCAGCTGCGCCTTTTGCTCCTGCCACTGTTGCCAGTTTCGGATCAGCAGCAGTTGGAAAAACTCATTCGTGGAATAGGCTGTTCGTCCTGGACGGCGAACCCGGCAAAGCTCCTGTAACATTGCTTCTTCCTGTTTTGTTAGCGTGACTGTCACGCTAGCGCCTTCCTCTTTGAGTCGCGCGCGGCGCCGGGCCTGGCGAATACGGGCTTGTTCACGCTGTCGGTCATTCATATTTTTCCTCCACGTGACTGTCACGTTGAATTAAACCGGGCATTACCCCTGCGGGGCCGTACTGCCGTGCTGCGCATCGAGCCGCTACGCGTCTCGCCCCTTCGGGCGGCGGCCACTAATGCCTCCGGCCTGCGGCCTCCGCGCTTCGCTTGAAAAAAAACCGGGACATGCCCGGTTTACATTATCTCAGTAGAATTATGGCTATCGCGGCACCCACGGCGGCGCCCACAATAGTGCAGCCAGCTGTAATAAAAAGGATCTGACGGGTTAACGTCTCAGCTCTGGACGCCTGCGCGCGGCGGAACTTCGTCAGAAATTCCTCACGCGCCTTAGCATCATCACTAATTGCCAGGCTAATTGAACGCTGGTTTTCTACTAAAGTCCGTTTAAGAGAGTCTGCCGTCTCTCCTAAACTTTCGGTGTCTTTTGCCAGCTTTTCCGAAAGCGCAGAAAGTATCTCAGTCATTTCTTTCTGACTTGCGGTGATTTCCTTCGCGTCACCTAAAAACCAATCCATCAGAACTTCAAATTTATCTGGCTGCTTTTCCATTTTATTCTCCCATTAAAGCCGCATATGCTTTATCGAGATTAGCTTTAACAGGAATTGCCTGTTTCATGTAGGTATAACGGCGGGCCAGTTTTTTGCGCTCGTCAGCATCCGTTGTTTGTTTAGCGCGGGCTTTAAATTCTTCTGGATCTTCAGCGGTCAATGCTTCGAATGAGATACGGTGATACGCGAGATATTCGAAAACTTCACTGTTATAAATAACAGATTTCTTGCTGATTTTGCCAATTTTCGTTCGTTTGACAAATTCAAATACCGGCTCCAGTACATCCTCTACTTCACTATCTGGACTAATGCGGTTTGGAACAAAGATGATTTTATCGCTGCTTACACCTGCCTTACTTAACGTATGTGCTGTTTTCATGCTTTCATCAATGGCCTTATTATCAGGCGTAACCGGGATTACATACTTATCAAATTCATTCGCGCCACTGTCAAAGCGGGACATTGCCATCAGGAACGCTTCTACGTTTGACGCACCAATATCAATAATCCCGGCATCTTCAAAAACAATATCTTCAATCAACCGTGAAAAGTCATCACCTTTAAAAATGGAAACATTCTCAATCCCCAGATCGGAAGCAGACTGGTTGATAGTTTCAACCGCATAGAATTTTGCTCCAGTCAGACGCGGGGCTAACAGGTAGGATGAAATTAAGGTTTTACCAACGCTGCCACTGTAATTAATTACCGCTACTTTCATAAATCACCTCAGAATTTTTTGTTGAACATCTTAGGGTCGAAATCTTCACTGATTTTATTGAAGAACTCTTTATCAATAATGCCGGGACTTTCTTTTTTTTCACTTCCTTGCGGTTCAGGCTCAGGCGGCGTTTGTGTATTGTGCAATACACTTTCCTCTGCACCTTTCTCGCTACCTCCATTTTGTGTATTGTGCAATACACTATCTTCATTGTTCGGCATCCTTCCATGTGTATTGTGCATTCCATTTTTCCGGATTTGCCGCGCTCTATATAGGGACGTATCAAAGCTACGAACGTTCATACCTTCCAGGCCGAAGCGTTCACAAACTGCCTTATAAATTTCCTCCCTGGAAACTCCCAGTGACAGCATTTCTTCTATTTCCGGCAACATCAATTGAAGTGCCGCCCTGATACTTTTGGGCTTCATAGTACCCTCATTTAGAATGATGTAATTTTGATGTATTTTTGATGTACTTTTGATGTACCCTTGATGTACTTTTGTTGTACTTTTGTTGTACTGGCTACCTCATGACCAAATAATGATGTAATTCTGTTGTACTGTCAACCTTCAAGTGATGTAATTTTGATGTACTTTTGTTGTAATAGTGTTGTACTGGTATTCATGCAAGCATGAATACGGAATATTGAACGCTTTTTAGCCAGTTAGTCCTTAACCTACGTAGATCGCTCCTACCAAAAAAGGTGATTTTTTATCCCTTAACCTGCTATACACCTAACGCAGCGCGATAAATCACGCTATCATACTGATTTAAAAGATAAAAAAATAAATAACGTCAATGTTAGGTAATAATTAGGTATTAAAAACACCCAATAACAAATTGATTTATAATGAGTTTGCTTTATTACTTTGGTAATACTAAGATTTCAGCTTGTTAGATCCCAATTTTTTGTTTAAGAAATGCACAATGTGAGGACTGAATGCCAATAATAACCGCAAAAGTATCAGATGAACTTTTGGCCTATATAGACCTGGTTTCAGGAGGTAATCGGTCAGATTATCTGCGGCGCTGCATTGAAGCTGGCCCAGGTGATCGGGAGTCCGGGTTGAAAATAGTTGCCGACCGGCTGAGCGACGTAAATCGCAAACTGGATTATCTTTTTGACCGTGCTTCAGATGCGGATTTTGGCCCACTGCGCGATGAGCTGAAGGCAATAACCGAAACGCTATCTGGCGTAAAATTCCCACCGGCAGGACAGATGATGTTGCATGAATCACTCGCTATTGAAACGCTAATCCTCCTGCGCTCGATAGCAGAACCGGGCAAAACCAAAGCGGCAAAAGCAGAGGTTGAACGTAACGGCTACAAAGTCTGGGAACCAAAAAAGGAGCGCTGAAATGGACGATAGAGAAAGAGGCTTAGCATTTTTATTTGCAATTACTTTGCCTCCAGTGATGGTATGGTTTCTAGTTGCAAAATTTACCTACGGTATTGATCCATCCACGGCTAAATACCTGATTCCGTATCTGGTTAAGAATACTTTTTCGCTATGGCCTTTATGGTCAGCTTTAATTGCTGGCTGGTTTATTGGTATTGGCGGTCTGATCGCTTTTATCATTTATGATAAATCACGCGTGTTTAAAGGCGAAAGATTCAAAAAGATTTATCGTGGTACAGAGCTTGTTCGCGCCAGAACACTCGCTGATAAAACACGCGAAAGAGGTGTCAACCAGTTAACCGTGGCTAATATCCCCATACCTACATACGCTGAGAACTTGCATTTTTCGATTGCCGGTACAACCGGTACTGGTAAAACCACAATTTTCAATGAACTGTTATTTAAGAGCATCATTAGAGGAGGCAAAAATATTGCTTTAGATCCAAATGGGGGGTTCTTAAAGAATTTCTATCGTCCCGGCGATGTTATTTTAAACGCCTATGATAAACGCACTGAAGGCTGGGTGTTTTTCAATGAAATTCGCCGTTCATATGATTACGAGCGCTTAGTTAACTCTATTGTTCAGGAAAGCCCTGATATGGCTACTGAAGAATGGTTCGGCTATGGCCGTCTTATTTTTAGTGAAGTTTCGAAAAAACTTCACAGCCTATACAGCACAGTAACTATGGAAGAAGTTATTCACTGGGCCTGTAACGTTGACCAGAAAAAATTAAAAGAGTTTTTAATGGGGACGCCTGCCGAAGCTATTTTTTCCGGGTCTGAAAAAGCAGTTGGAAGCGCGCGATTTGTTCTCAGTAAGAATCTTGCCCCACATTTGAAAATGCCGGAAGGTAATTTTTCCCTGCGTGACTGGCTTGATGATGGAAAGCCGGGAACCCTGTTTATCACCTGGCAGGAAGAAATGAAAAGGTCACTTAATCCGCTAATTTCCTGCTGGCTGGATTCGATTTTTTCTATCGTGCTGGGTATGGGTGAAAAAGAAAGCCGCATTAATGTATTTATTGACGAGCTGGAATCACTCCAGTTTCTGCCAAACCTCAACGATGCACTGACCAAAGGGCGTAAAAGCGGTCTGTGTGTTTATGCTGGCTATCAAACCTATTCTCAGCTGGTTAAGGTTTATGGTCGGGATATGGCTCAGACAATTCTGGCTAACATGCGTTCTAACATCGTGCTGGGCGGCAGCCGTCTCGGTGATGAAACGTTGGATCAAATGTCGCGCTCACTCGGTGAGATAGAAGGCGAAGTTGAGCGTAAAGAAGCCGATCCTCAGAAGCCCTGGATTGTCCGTAAACGCCGCGACGTTAAAGTTGTTCGTGCCGTAACGCCTACCGAAATATCAATGTTGCCAAACCTCACCGGCTATCTGGCGTTGCCTGGTGATATGCCCGTCGCTAAGTTCAAGGCTAAACACGTTAAATACCATCGCAAAAACCCTGTTCCTGGCATTGAACTGAGGGAGATCTGATGCTTGATATAACCACGATTACCCGCCAGAACGTCACTAGCGTTGTGGGCTACTACTCTGATGCAAAGGATGATTACTACAGTAAGGATTCATCATTCACGTCCTGGCAGGGAACCGGAGCTGAAGCCCTCGGCTTATCCGGGGACGTTGAATCAGCCCGGTTTAAAGAGCTGCTTGTCGGTGAGATAGATACCTTCACGCATATGCAGCGACACGTGGGTGATGCCAAAAAAGAGCGTCTGGGCTACGACCTGACGTTTTCAGCGCCTAAAGGGGTATCCATGCAGGCGCTGATACACGGCGATAAAACCATTATCGAGGCTCATGAAAAAGCTGTTGCCGCTGCTGTGCGTGAAGCTGAAAAACTCGCGCAGGCCCGGACGACTCGCCAGGGGAAATCAGTAACCCAGAATACCAATAACCTTGTCGTCGCTACTTTCCGCCACGAAACGTCCAGGGCGCTAGATCCTGATTTGCACACACACGCTTTTGTCATGAACATGACCCAGCGCGAGGACGGCCAGTGGCGCGCGCTCAAAAATGATGAGCTGATGCGTAACAAAATGCACCTGGGCGATGTTTACAAACAGGAGCTGGCGTTGGAGTTGACCAAAGCCGGTTATGAGCTGCGTTACAACAGCAAAAATAACACGTTCGATATGGCCCATTTTTCAGATGAACAGATTCGCGCTTTTTCCCGCCGGTCGGAGCAAATTGAAAAGGGACTCGCTGCAATGGGTCTGACGCGGGAAACCGCCGATGCTCAGACGAAAAGCCGTGTCTCGATGGCTACGCGTGAAAAGAAAACAGAGCATTCCCGTGAAGAAATTCACCAGGAATGGGCCAGCCGCGCCAAAACGCTCGGCATTGATTTTGATAACCGTGAATGGCAGGGACACGGTAAACCTCTGGAGGCTGATATAGCGCGCAACATGGCCCCGGATTTTACCAGCCCGGAGGTTAAAGCTGACCGGGCTATCCAGTTTGCAGTTAAGTCGCTGTCAGAGCGCGATGCCAGCTTTGAACGCGAGAAGCTGATTCAAATCGCTAATAAGCAGGTGCTGGGCCATGCCACAATAGCCGATGTTGAAAAAGCGTACCTGAAGGCGGTACAGAAGGGCGCCATCATCGAGGGCGAAGCCCGGTATCAATCAACTCTGAAGGTCGGTGCTTCAGTTATGGCCGAAACTCTGACGCGCAAAGAGTGGATCGACTCGCTGACGAATAGCGGGATGCGTGCGGATAAAGCCCGTTTTGCGGTAGATGATGGTATTAAAAACGGCAGGCTTAAAAAGACCAGCCACCGCGTCACTACCGTGGAGGGTATTCGCCTTGAGCGTTCCATTCTGACTATCGAATCACGCGGCCGGGGGCAGATGCCGCGACAGCTGACCGCAGAGATTGCAGGCCAGCTGCTTGCCGGGAAAACCCTCAAGAAGGAGCAGATGCGCGCGGTTACAGAAATTGTGACGAGCAAAGATCGGTTTGTGGCCGCACATGGTTACGCCGGTACCGGTAAAAGCTATATGACGATGGCCGCTAAAGAGCTGCTGGAGTCACAAGGGCTGAAGGTCACGGCGCTGGCCCCCTATGGGACACAGAAAAAAGCGCTTGAAGATGATGGATTACCGGCCCGCACCGTTGCCGCTTTCCTCAAAGCGAAGGATAAAAAGCTGGATGAAAAATCAGTCGTATTCATTGATGAAGCCGGGGTTATACCCGCCCGACAGATGAAACAGCTGATGGAGGTGATCGAGAAGCATAACGCTCGCGCGGTATTCCTGGGGGATACGTCACAGACGAAAGCGGTAGAAGCCGGTAAGCCTTTTGAGCAGCTGATTAAAGCAGGTATGCAGACCAGCTACATGAAAGACATTCAGCGACAGAAGAATGAAGTTTTGCTTGAGGCGGTTAAGTATGCCGCTGAAGGTAATGCCGCGCGCGCCCTGAAAAATATCACCGGCGTGAACGAACTGAAGGAAGAAGCGCCCCGACTCGCTCAACTTGCCGATCGCTACCTGTCTCTGTCCTCAGAACAACAGGATGCCACCCTGATAATCTCTGGTACGAACGCCTCACGCAAAACCCTCAATGACTACATCCGGGGCAATCTGGGGCTTGCCGGAACCGGCGAAACGTTCACGCTACTTGACCGCGTGGATTCGACACAGGCGGAACGCCGCGACAGCCGTTATTTCAGTAAAGGGCAAATCATTATCCCCGAACAGGATTACAAAAATGGTATGAAGCGGGGCGAGTCTTACCAGGTTCTTGATACCGGGCCGGGCAACAAATTGACGGTTGAAAGCAGCAGCGGTGAGCAGATCGCTTTCAGCCCGCGTACACACACCAAGCTGTCTGTATACCAGGCAGTCAGCGCCGAACTGGCGCCGGGCGATAAGGTTATGGTAACGCGTAACGATAAAACGCTGGACGTTGCCAACGGCGACCGCTTCACGGTGAAAACCGTGGAGGGTGAAAAACTGACGCTTGAGGACAAAAAAGGGCGCACGGTTGAGCTGGACAAAAAACAGGCTTCTTATCTTTCCTATGCTTATGCAACCACCGTCCACAAATCCCAGGGGCTTACCTGTGATCGCGTGTTGTTCAACATAGATACCAAATCGCTTACCACTTCTAAGGACGTTTTTTATGTTGGTATTTCGCGTGCGCGTCATGAGGTGGAAATTTTTACCGACGATAAAAAATCTTTGGCATCGAGCGTGAGCCGCGACAGCCCGAAAACCACGGCCGCAGAAATTGACCGTTTCTTTGGGCTTGAGGCCAGGTTTAAGGATATTGGCCGCGATACCAGTTTAGAAACCCGATCAGCTGAAAAAGGTCTGCCAGAAGCCACGGGGGAAAGCATGGCGTTTAACCAGAAACCCGATGAACATAACATGACAACCGGCACTGATTATCAGCCGGTGAGCAACGCAGAGGACGCCTTTCATCTTAAGCAGAACCCTATGGATGATTCCGTTGGCCTGCGGCGTCATGAAGCACAGCAAAATGATGCAGAACTGGCCCATGATTATGCTGCTGCCGACGATCAGCAGTGGAGCGCGCAGGAGTATGCCGATTACGAGCATTATGCCGAAGCATCAGACTACGACTTTGACAGCAGCATTTACGACGATTACGCCATGCCGCAGACGTCTCAGGCGGAACAGAGCCATACCGGAAAAGAACACACCCATGAGCATGAGCATGAAGAAGGGGGCCATGAAATCTGATGGAGCAGACCGACAAGCGCAAGCAGGATAAACTGAAGTTCGACCGGGTAATTAATCTGGCGCGCAGACTGCCGCAACCGGCGATCCATGACTTACTACGCGCGCTGATACTGCCAATTCAGGCCGATTACTTGCTGGCCGTTGGCACGGAGGGCCAGGACGCGCGCCCGGACATGAACGAGCGCGAGTTCTTCTTCACAAAAATCATCTGGGCGATGGATTACACGCACATGAAATCACTCAGGCTTGCAGCTGAAGATTTTCCCCTGGCGCTTGCGACGGCCAAGATCCTGCCGTGGCCGTGGGATGAATCAAGCTACCGGAGTGCTTTAGCCGATATAGGCAGCGCTAAGGGCAATCCGTGGGTACAGGATATTAACCACCGCGTTACTTTGTGGTTGCCCTGGCGGATAGGCTTTGTACGAGGAGGGAACCATTCTATTGCCAGCGGCGTTCTGGCCGGTGAGGGTGAGGTAATACCCGATACGGTTTATGATATGCGGTATTTGCTCGATATTGTCAGCACTGACGGGTATTACTGGTACATGAGCGGGAAGATCTGCGAGAGAGTCAGTGACTACCGTACAGCCGCCTTTTTTGAAATAGGCCGCCTGCTTACACTGTGATTCCTTCATAATATCTCAACGAAATTTCCCGACACCTGTTTAAGCTATCTTGCTGATATTTCTGTTTTTCGATTTTTGCCGGCGCGATGCCTGCGACGTTGGCCAGCTGCCCCGGCCGCGATACTGAGATCAGTTTCTTTGAACAAAAAAAACCGCCTTTCGGCGGTCAGTATTCAGTAGCTGGAACGGTAGTCTCTCCCCCGATTCCAGCGGTCTTGCCAGTGTTCGAGGAATGATTCAGCGAGCTTAGGCATGTTCCAGATCACCACCGCATTCTCCGAGTTTTTCGTTTCGGCCGCTTTGGTGAAATTAAAGCTGCCAGTTTCAACGGTCACATTATCCACGATGATCACCTTGTCATGCTGGATAGGGAAATCACTGTCAGTACGCAAAGGGATGCCGCTGTTCGCTATGTAGTTCATGGCCGCAATGCTGGCGCGCCCCGTATTGCCCCTTTCATCAATTACGATTTTCACATCAACTCCCCGTTTTTTGGCTGCTACCAGTGCCTTCATAATATCCGGGGCGGTAAAAGAATAAGCCATCATTCGTATCGAGGTTTTTGCGGAGTCAATGGCGCTCAGGACGAGAACGCGGGCGCTTCCTTCAGGCGAGTAGCCAACCTGAACGGATGGTTCCACCGCAAAGGCGGGCAGGGCGGCTGTCGTAAATGCTGCGGCCAGAAGCCAGGTTGCTAAGTTTTTCATTACAGGCTCCCGTTCACACACTGCATTTTATATTCAGGGTCAAAATAAATTTCTTTGATTTTCCGCTTTTCCATATGCACCACAACGTCAATGGTGGAGTAGAGCATTCGCATAATATCGCTCATATCGAGCATACGGCCGATAGGGGTCGCCTTGATAAGCAGCCCAATACGGTTAAAGGCATCGCGCGCAGAGTTAGCGTGCGTTGACATAACACCGCCTGGATGGCCGGTATTAAGTGCTTTAAGATAATCCCACGCAGCATCATCCCTAAGCTCAGTCATGATGATACGGCCCGGTGTCAGACGCATACAGGCTCGCAGGGCATCAGTGGCGCTGACGCGGCCGATCTTTCCTGCATCGCCGTACATCATATAAACGGCTTCTACAACGTGATCGACCGTGACTTCGTGAACGTCCTCTAAAATAATTACACGCTCGTCTTTATGTAGCGATTTTAACAGCGCGCGCGTGAGTACCGTTTTCCCCGACCCGGTTTCACCGCAGATCACGATAGTGCGTTTCTTCTCAACGGCGGTTTGCAGGAATGCGGGCCATTTTTCGCTGCTGTGCAGCTCTTTAAGGAAAAAATCATCATCCGTTAGGCTTTGCTTGCTGCCGGTAATCTTCCGGCAGTCACTGAAAATCCCCTCGCTGGTCAGCTGCTCCAGATTTTTATCGGCCGCCAAATCCTTACGAAACGCTACGGCCGTTGTACCGTCAATCACCGCAGGGGGCAGACAGATAACGCCCCTGATCCCGCCAGGCAGGATCACGTCATTAATGGCCTGCATGGTCAGCTTGTTGCTGCTCACCAACGATTTAGCAAGGTTCCTAATAAAATCTGCCGTAATTGCCGCATTCTGCACAACCCTGCGGCCGCTGAACGTATCACAGATAACTTCCTGAAAGCAGTTAATGCGAATTTCAAAAACAGTAGGATCTTCTAAATACTCGCGCAGTGGGCCAAGTTGATAGAAAGCTGCATCAGTCATGATTACTCCTGAAGAAAAGCGGGCGCTAAGCGCCCACTTTTTTAGTTGTCTGCGAGCGTATAAACGCCGCTGAAATCGAGGTCGCGGGCAACAAAAATGCTCACCGCATCACCCTGCTGATCGTAGAGGGTAGGGGGGATAGACATGTAAGAGCGAAGTGCTTCAGACGCCAGCTGCTCACCGCTGTTTTCTGTGCTGTTGTACTGAATGTTATTACTCTGCGTCTGGTTAACCAGCGCCGTTAAGGTGTCAGAGAACAACGAAATCATGATCGCACCACGCAGACGCTCCCACATATGGGTATCCACCTGGCCCGGAATCCCCGCGCTGCCGAGTGAGTTCGTTCCGGCACTGTCAATATTAACGATTGTCCCGTCCTGGTCATTGCGGATACGCTCCCAGAGAACAAACACGCGCGCCTGGCCGTCTTTGATACCACCGGTAATCTGCCCGTCAACCCATGAGCCTTTATCAATCAGCCTAACGAGTCCATCAGCTGAGTAAACGTCCTGTGAAACCCGGCAGGAAACCTGACCCGGAACAGTGGTATCCAGCTCGGTGCCGGTACCACAGGGGATCATTTTGCCTTTCGGAACAGTCAGGCTGGGATTAGCCATGACTCCAGCGCGGCTAGCCTTCAGCCTTGCAGGAGTCAGGTTTTTAGCGAGTGCTGAACTACCTTCGCTTGTTTCGTTGTCCTGGGGCTGCACTCCGGGACTATTGCTTGTAGCCGCCTGATTAGTCTGGGCCAGCTCGCCGCCCAGACGACGCTGCATAGCCAGTTCTTCAGGCGAAGGTTCTTTACGCTTATTAGAGGTGCGCGCGCCGGTATTGCTGCTGCCCGCATCTGCATCTGCCTGTGCGGCAGCCTGCACAGCACGGGCATCAGTGGCGCTATTCTGCGCAGTTGCAGGTTTATTAACATCAGGATCGCTGTTAAAGCTGTAGTTTGGCAGTGTATTGGCCTGTTGCGCTTTACCACCGTCTTTATCAGCTTCAGCTTTAGCCGGGGCGCGAATTTTACCCATGACCGTAATCCCGATGAATACCAAAGCAAGCAGCGCCATCAGTATGACAAAGGCTTTCATACCAGGAGCCGAACGGCGGTTACTGCCTTTAAATCCGCCACGCTCGCTTTCAAATTCACCGTCTCCGGTGTTTTCATCGAGTTCCTGATCTACATCGACACTTTTACGGGCCATCAGTTATCCCCCCCAATTTGAACCCTGCGCACATCCGGGGAAGCCGTACCGGTTGCTACCGCACCGGCGCCCGGCGCGAAATTATTATTACGAACGCCAACGACTTTATCGCCCAGACGAATACGCCACTCTTTAGCGACGGTTTCCACCTCGATGATGTTGCGGTTCTCACCCACAACATGAGAGTTAGGCAGCGTTTCTTTGCCACTGGCCGAGATCATGTAGACCTGCGGTAACTCCGCATTGGCCGGAAACTCAAACCGAGTAAAGCGGTAGTTATCCCAGACGTGAACCGGCTGGATGCTGCGCATTTCAGGCTGTTCGCTCATTACGTACTGATAGTTCTTCGCCCCCGCAAAAGCCGTCTGCTTCAGCTTCTGCGTAATGCGTTTTTTATCAGCCGCGCTTTTGGCTTTTTCCTGCTGCTCAAACGGATATTCATAGGTCAGCTGAAGAACGGCCTGGCGCACAGCCCACGGCGTTTCAATAAAGGATTTTGATACCGTACCGTCTGCATTTTTCTTCGTTTCTTCACCGATGAAATGGAGGACGATGTTATAGGTGCGCTTATCGGTGACGATCACCAGGTTGGTATCACTCATGGCCTGTTTCGGCTTCACAAAAAAATGGTTCATTTTGTGCGCAAACGTCCAGCTTTCAGAATCGCCAAAAGCATGAGTGATATAGGTTTCGTCAGGCGCGACAACAATGTGGGTAGCCACACCGGCGATAGCGTCAATTTTGACCACATTAACAGGGTTATAAACAACGCTTTTAATGCGATAGTCATAAGGAGAATTGCGGCCAACCTCAAGCGCCATAACGTTAGTGGCCGCGCCTCCCAGGACTGACAAAACGACTGCTGAAAGAAGTAGTTTTTTCATGGGGCAGCCCTCAGTTAACTTCCGGGTTGACGCGATAACTCGTCACGCGGAAACCCAGCGGGTTGACATAACGCTGCTCAGCATTCATCGCCAGCGATTTATATTCATACCCCATAATGGCAATCCAGCGCTGCGGCTGATCATCAACGGGATTGCTGCGCACGCGGCGAACCGTAGTAAAGCGTATCGTTGCTACGCCGTGCGGTTTATCGAGGATCACAGAGTTAATCTTCACGCGGGTCGTTTCACTGTCGCCCAGAACCTTATCAAGACCGTTGCGGCCCTTGAACTTGCTCTGGTAAGACTCTGCCACGTTCGGCGTGGACATTAAGCCAACGGCCGTATAGTCGACCTGAACTGAATAGAAGTCATAGCTCTCACGGTGAATGACATATTGTGTCAGCCAGAACTTATCAATTTCGTCACCATAAGAGGTCTGGTCGCGGGTCAGCTTGACCTGCTGTACTTCGTGAGTGGCCTCGTTGAGCGTTAGCAGATGTGCGGGGATTGGCTGGCTGTACTTATGCACCACGTAACCAACTAAAGAGAGTGCAAAAACAGTTACCACCGCTGAACCGGTGGCAACCATCCAGGCGGTACGCCGGGACTTCAGCACTTCATCCATCAGATCAACTTCAAGCCCTTTACGGCTTTCGTTGAACTCTTTAATGGCTTCACGTGTAAGCCCTGTTTTTTTATTAGCTTTCATTTGCACCACCTTGCGTATCAACCGGGATTGTTTTGTTTACTGGAACGGTGTTGCTCCAGTCCGGCTCCGGTGGCGGTTTATGCCCGCTGGAACAGGCGCTAATCAGAAGAACTCCCATAAGCAATAAGCTGCGCATTACGGCATCCATTATCGGTTGTTGAACGTACTAATTATAATAAGTCGTCGAAATTGCAATTTCAACGACTTTTGTTTTAATTTTATGCAGCCTTCTTCCCTCGACTGCCCCTTGCCTTACCACTTAAATTAGAACCACTGCTTCCTCCGCTGTTGCTGCCACTTCCTCCACCTGCCGATTGCTGGCCGCCGCCACTGTTACCGCCTCTGAACGCATTACCGCCAAACATGCCGTGGCTGCCCATATTGCCAAGCGCCTGCATGGAAGAACCCGTAGAGCGTGCGGCGTCAGCAACACCGGCGCTGATACCGCTACCCCAGCTGGCGGCAATTTGCGGAATCTGGAACAGAACGAAAACGGAAATGACCGTCAGTAATAAGGCGGAGATAGAACCAGTGATTGATGAGTAAGCGGCATCAGAGTTCATCGAGGACAGGAGGTTGTCGAACATCTGCATGATGAAACCAAACACGAGCGCAAGAATGACGACGACAAGGCCATAGTTAATGACCGACGCCAGCCAGCGAGCAAAGATGTTTTTTGTCGCTCCCCACAGCAGGCAGAAGATTGCAATCGGGCCAAAACAAAGCGTAACGGCCAGAAGGATTTTAGCCATGATCACAAAGCCCGCACCGAGGCCGCCCAGCACAACGGTAGCAATCATCATAATGCCGCCAATGGCATACGCGGCCAGGCCGCTCGATGAAAACACGTCTGCGGCTTCCCATGCGGTGTTGACGATCTTGATACCTTTTTCAATACCGCTATCAATAATCGCCGGTACGCCACTTGCACCGACTTTATTAGGGGCAGACAGTATCCCGGCAAAATCATCCGGCAGGTGAAGCGCCACGTTGACCAGTTCCTGTTGATACCAGCCGCCCGCCGTTGCAAAGCTCAGGATAAGGGCTATGGAAAGATACTCTTTAATCAGTGAACTCAGGCTGTCGCCCGCCCCCGGATTAAACGCTGAGTACATCCCCTGAACCATCAGCTTGATTGTCAGACAGGTGGCAATCAGAGGCGTTACATCAGAGATAATGGTGGCAACATTGGCGCTCACCATTGACGTAATCGCCCCGTCTACTTTTGCGAAAATGTCTGCGACTAGGGTGAATGCCATATTGCCTCCTTACTCCTAAATTTTCGGTGAATTGATTTCGCCGTCTTTTTTGCCGAACACAAACAGCTGACGATCGGCTTCGCGCGCGTTTTTGCAATCAGGTTTCTGAAGTTCATCCGCGTCTTTCTTGCATTCCTGAATTGTTGCCTTGCGCTCTTTCTCATGTTTTTTGTACCACTCCACGTCATGCGAGGCATCGCAGGCCACCAGGAGGAAAGGGATAACAAGCAGTAGTTTTTTCATAATTACCTCAGTTAATTGAAGGTGACGCGGTAACGTCCCCGCCGGTTCCAAAAACAAAATTGTGGGTGGCACGTTCTTTCTGCGCACGTAATAGCTTGTCCTGTGACTGCTGCAACATGTTCATCAGATTCAGCTTCGCCTGCTCACCCTGAATAGCACCCTGTGACGTCTGGATACGGGCCTGTAAGTCAGCAATCGATTTCAGGTCTGGAGTCGTTTTAATCTGCTCCGTCAGCTCCTGCATATCGGTTAGTTCCTGCATCTGGTTGTTGTAGGCTTTTTCTGCCATAACGCGGTCATAAGCGCCTTTTTCAGCCAGCTTTTTGTTCATGTAGGTAATTGCTTCGCTGGGCGTCATGTCGTCAACTTCCGCATTAAACTGGCCCATCATGCTGTTAACTGAAGGCGTGACGGAAGAACTGGAGTTCATGGCGTCGCTGTAGATCTCCTTCCAGTTGTCCGGCAAATTATTTGCCAGCGTGCTGGTAGACGTCCCCAGCAGATCGCCCAGGTTGGTTGTCTTTGCCATCGACTCATACATATTTTTCTGCGTTTGCAGCTGGCTTTTAAGCTGCTCCAGCTGCTGCGCCATTTGCTGAAGCTGCTCGACCTGTTTAGCCAGCTCAGTAGGGTTGGTCACGATGATGCCTGCGGAAGCGCTTTGCGCGCCTCCCAGAATCAGGCCGGTGGTCAGCAATACTGCCGTCAGTGTTTTTTTCATGGTGTTTTGCCTCGTTGTTAAGCCGTCAGGCGCCAGTATTCTTTGAGCCATACTTCAGGGTCATTACCGAGCCGTTCAACCAGCTCATGCGCAATTTCGGCGTTTTGTGGTTCACCGGACAACACGCTAAGAACGTTGTCCATTGTCTTAATATCTGCATCAATATCGTCGCTGTTGCGAGGGTAGAGATTGAAAGAAGCAATCGCAGACTGTTGCCCTTGTTTAACCAGGAACTGTCTGGAGTGTTCGGTAATCGACATCAGCGCGTCGTATTCAGCATCAGTAAGGAAGGCATAATCCTCTCGGATAGCTTCCGGATCGCGCAGGCAGATTTTTGTGACGGTCTGCGACATGATCGTGCGGCCAATACGGCTGGACAGCGCATCGTTCGGCTCCTGCGTGGCAAACACATAGATAGCGTCTTTCTTACGGTCAGTTTTGATACCACGCTTAACTTCACGCTCGATAACCGGATCGTCAAGGTAGGCGTGGAACTCGTCAAAGCACTGAATGACGCGGCGTTTGCCGTCGATGGAGTCACGTACCCGGTACAGAAGGTACATCATGAGCGGAGTACGGGCCGGGCTGGATACTTCCTCTTTGGCTGCGATAAACTCGGATAAATCGAAACCAAAAATATCATTCGCGCTGAGATCCAGGCTGTCTTTATCATTGTCAAACAGCCAGCCATACTGGCCTTCGCGCGTCCATTCGCGCAGCAGCCCTTTCAGTGATACGCCATTTTCCACAACTTCATTCACGTACCCGTCCAGGATAGTAACGGTGCGCGCCTCGCGTGGAATAAGTGAGCCTTCCCCCATAACCGCATCAACGCCTTCAGCCAGTTCGGTAGCCATCGTTGCGCTGATAGGCCCGTTATTGGTGGTTTCCACACAAATGCGGAACAGGTTTTTAATGAGGGCAATATTGCGTTTGGTCGGTTCAATCTGAAGCGGGGCAAACCCGGACGGCATACCCTGTTGCAGAACTTTATAGTAGCCACCAACGCTTCGAATGAACGGCTCCATACCGCGGTCACGGTCATAAACAAAAAGCCGCGGGTTGTACTTCATTGACTGCGCCAGCAGGAAGTTAAGCAGCGTGGTTTTACCTTCCCCCGACATACCCGTTATTAACGCATGGCCCAGCGGGCGTTTACCGTAGGAAAGTTCTTCAAGCGGGGTCACATGGAAATTAAAATAGAGTGGCGTACCGCTGATCGTGCGGAACATGGTCAGCGCTGGCCCCCACGGGTTATTGTCAGGCTTGCCACGCATAAAATTGTGGAACGGGCTGAAGTGCAGGAAGTTCCATGAGTTTATCGGAACCGGGCGCGGCGCCCATTTCTGGTTGCCAGGCAGTCTCGCATAATATGCAGCCTCAGAGGCCAGGCTGAGAGTCCCGCCAACCACGCCACAGCCGGTTAGCATAACCTTCACACGACGCGCTTTGCGCTGTACCGCGTTTTGGTCATTATCCCAGACATGCACGGTTCCATGATGGTAGCCCATCACGAACTCTCTGGACGTCAGCATATCGAGCGCGGTACCAAGCTGTGCCAGCTGGCTTTGCGCACGGTCGCGCGTTTCCTGCAAAGATTTTTCCTGATGCGTCAGAAACGTTTTAGCTGAAGATTCAGAGAGGCAAGAAAAACTCTGCGTCAGAAGGTATTCAAAATCGGCTTCTTTAAGCATGTTAAGCTGGCCTGGCTCTGTATCTTCTTCGTATTCACGAAATTCAATGCCGGTGGTATAGAAGTTGTGATCTACAGTTCTGATCTGGACAACATCCCCCCACAGGGAGCTAACAGGGCGGTTGTCCATGATGTACTCACGGATACGATCACGGCAAACAGGCACGATGGCCCATTCCATATTTGCGAGGAAATAAAGGAACTCCAGCGCTTTTGAATAAGCGTGAGCCTGCGAAGGTTCAGGCTCGTTGCGTTCGATAACAATGGCTTCGTCAAAAATGTCTGATTCATCGACTTCAGCAAGTTCTTCACGTTCTTTTTTATCAGGCGCAGGAATTTCAACACCGCGTTTGTCACGATAATAGATACCCAACTGCTGAATGCCATACGGCTTCATTGCTTCCAGGATTTGTTCAGAAATATCTTCCAGACCTTCAAGCGCCTCATTCTGCATTCGCTGAATTTCGTCACGAGTCGGCTTTTCAAATTTCGCCAGAAACTTCTGTGTTTTATCCCCTACCTGTTTGTAAATAACGGTCAGATAAAGGTCATTAATCAGCTGCTTGGAATCACCGTGCAGCTTACGGTTATATTGATCAACATAAGCAGGGAAAAAATGGTCATACTCACCATCCGGGTACTCTTTAGCCTCATGGTGATATTCATGCGTCCACAGCTCTACATGGTCTGTTCCGAAGCTCTTGACCAGCGTATTAAGGTCTTTATGCCAGGTGACCAGTTCCCGATCTGATGCGCAGTCATGTGTGCGGCCATCCAGCTTGAAAAAAGCCATCAGATCGCCGTTTTCCATCGAAATCACGTAATCATTGAGGTGATAAGAATAGGGCAAATACTTTTTATTTACTGATGGCTCCTTACGGTAGGCATCAATTTTTTTTGGCTTCGTAGCGGTGGCAGCTCTCATTATTTTAAACCCTTACGTTTGTAGTCAACAGAGGAATAAGACGATCCTCCCCACTGCTTAAACGGAGAATCAAACCAATTACTGAATTTGGTTTTCAACCACAGGCCCATAATTCGAAACATGCGGTCGTCATATTTTGTTAATGCAGCTGAAGGAATCCACAAAAAGACGAACACCAGGATCGCCCACATATGAATAATCATAAAAAGCGAGGCAGAAATCATGAATATCATCATAGCTACATTACGTGGTACACCCAGCGCGCGAGGTAAGCGAGTCGCACCTTTGAAAAGCGGTCTTTTCCCGTCAACGAACATCTTTGTAGTCCTCACTTTGGGGGACAAAAGTCCCCCCCTTTTCGCGTTGTTCAGCTTCCTACGCCCGTCAGGGAAACCAGAAATGATGCAGAACCAATACCAATCAGCGAGATTACGATACGAGGAATAAAGCTGGCTGGGATTACGTGAAGCATCCACATAAAGCAACTAACCATGATCGCAATAGCACAACCAATTGGAATCCATGTGCTCAACCACGTCTGGATTGATGTAGCGGTTGATTCACCAGTATCGGTGCCAGCGGCCAGCGCAATTTGCGGCAGGGCAATGGACAAAACGCCCATAACTACCGCAGGGCCATACTTCTTAAACAACGTGGTCATACTTTCTCCTTACTCACTATCTTCTGTTGATTGCAGATTTAACCGGCATTCTTCAACGCCACACTTATCTTTCAAAAACTCTGCCAGTAGCCTTAAATCAGCCCAGGTTCGTAGCTCATGCTCTTTGTTAACCCGAATGGAACATGCGATCTGGCCCAGCTGTTCATCGTCTATCTGAAAAACGGGATACCACGTCTTTAATGAAACCCGTTTTATCGTTACCTCCTTCACTTTTCCTGCTTCAAATAGCTCCAGGATCTGTGATTGCAATACAAGGTACAAACGTTCCATCCATAACCTCACTCCCCCTTCGCTGTTTCCTGTCTGGTTAAAAAGGCATCCGTATTATTTCGGCTGAAGGCATCGCCACCACCCGAACCAAAAACATCTTGTTCACCGTCATACTGCGGCGCCGTACTTTTTGCCTGCTGAGGCTCAGTCGCGGTGCTGTCCTCATTGGTCTGGCCGTCAGGTAGCAGCGTAGGGATTTTCAAATCAGTTGATTGACGCGCCACGTTGATAACTTTCGTGACATACCCGTTAGAAATCCCGTTTGTGAGTGAGCCGGTGTTGTAGCAGGAAAGCGCGTGTCTCAGCGCAACCTGCCCGGCTGGGTAGGATTTCAGGGCGCTATCATAACAGGCTTTAAGGATGGTCTGGCTCGCCCGCAGGTTGATGCAGGGTTTGAAAATATCGTCAACCGAAAGACCCAGGCCCACTAAATTATTTGAGTTAATTTGTGCAAGGCCCATATCAAAACTTTTATTATCCTTCAGCAGAACTTTCGCAACGCTGACGGCCTCAGCTTCAGTACGCGGTTGCTGTTTTAACTGAATACTACCGTTAATATTGATCCTGTACGGCCCATTTGAGGACTCATGGCCGACGATGTACGCCATCGTTAAGGGTGAAACATCAGGCGCGCATCTCTGCGCAAGCCTGGCAACTTCATCGGAGGCAGGCGCAGCACTGGCACGGCCAGCACAAGCAAGGCAGGCCAGAGCGAGAACCAGGAGTTTTGGATGTTTACTCATTTATGCTTCACCGCGTAATTGTAATTTCGACGACTTTTGTTTATGATAAGGGCTAATGAGATCGTGTCAAGAAGAAACGAAAAGAAAACCGCTGAAGGAAGGAAGGTGATGCTGGTTCCCCTGAAATCAGAAAAACGACCAAAAGGCGAACCCGTGTATCGTGACCCGGATAACCCTTTTAATACGTGGACTGGTATAGGGAAGCGCCCGGCCTGGCTAACTGCAAAATTGGACGCTGGCATTAGCCTGGAAGCCATGAAGATGCAGGGCGTAGCCAACCCCAGAGAACATAGACCAGCAAAATACCGCGACCCCAGGAACGCAGAAAATACCTGGTCCGGGACTGGCCGTCGACCCACATGGCTCAAAGAGCTGCTTGATAGTGGTTTATCACTTGATGATCTGAAGATATAACCGGAGGGTATGAAAATGGGCGAAATTATTGACTTTGCGGAAAGGCAAAAAGGCGGAAGGAAGAAAAAGGCATCTTCCACTTCGCCCATTTTAAGAAAAATCCGTGTCCATGCGATCAGGTTACTCGCCAGCATCATCAAATCCGGCTCTTATTCAGTTGCTTATATCATTAAGAAAATTACGGGAAAGTTAATCAAGTTTTTCACAATTGTAACGATTTTCGTTTTTGTTGTCGAATATTTCGCAGGCGATATAGTCTACAAAACCATTTATAACGCATCGTTATTATTGATGATGCTTGCCATTATCAACATTCTGGCGGGTGTATATCTGAACAAACTATTAAGGACAAAACAATGAAGAAACTCTTAATCCCTCTGATAGCAGCTGGTAGTCTGCTTTATCTTCCTGCCAGCCATGCTGAAGATCCCTGCAAAGTTATTATGTGCATGGCAGGCAAGCTCACCGGCGATAGCGGCGGAAGCGAGTGTAACAGTGCTGAAGCTGCTTTCTTCAATATCGTTAAAAAGAACAAGCACGGCTTTTTACCCAACCACACGAAGGATGCCAGGAAGGCTTTTCTTAATGAATGCCCGGATAATGGCGAAGGTGGAAGTAACCAGTCGATGATAAGCCAGATCATAAGTAAATACGGGAAAGTTCGCTTATAGGCGAACCAGGAATAATCTCAATTTAAGGAGCCAACGTGAAAAAAATAATATTAAGTGCATTAGCCTGTACAGCTCTCTTAACTGGTTGCGTCAGTCAGGATAAAGGTAATGCGATGCAGAGCCAGCTGAATAACCAGCAACGCCAGATTAACGAATTATCCGTTCGTTTGCAGTCTGCGGAGTCCCGGCTATCAAAGCAGGAAGAAAAGCTGCGCAACGAACTGCTGCAATCCAGCGGCTATTGCTATCTGAATGGCGCCCGCTACTCGACCGGCACCGTACTTTACGGGCGGATTTGCCAGAATCAGTCAGGCAGCGCTTCGTGGCAGGTATACAGCCGTCGCTAAACACCAGGGCGGTTTAACCGCCCTTTTCTTTACCCTCAGAAAGCCCACTATGACCATGATCCCCTTCCCCACAACAGAAAACCTTATTCTATGGGCTTGCAGCGCCATCGCACTGCTTGCCGTTGTATTCTTCCGGCGTTCAGTACGGCACAGGCGACACAAAAGGAAGCAGCAAAGTGCGCGGCGGGTGCTGGAGCGCATAAAGACGTTGCCGGGCTTCCCACAAAAAATTAACTACCTGCGGAAAATTGATCCTTTTGTGTTTGAAGAACTGTTGCTGGAAGGATTTGAAGCGCATGGCTTCAGAACCATCAGAAACAAACGCTATACCGGCGATGGAGGCATTGACGGCCAGGTAATAATAGGAAAATATCGCTATCTTATTCAGGCTAAACGCTATCGCGGCCATATTGCTTTACAGCACGTACAGGAGTTCGAGAAGTTGCTTAAACGTCATAACTGTCGCGGTCTGTTTTGCCATACCGGGAAAACCGGCGCAGGTTCAAAATCTGTCAGTATTGCCAGTGAACGGATGGAGATTATCAGCGGCCAGCGCCTGATAGATTTGCTCACGCCCGGCAGCTCCTTCACTATCGCAACCGCCCCGCAGACGATGATGAAGCGTACCGCAGCAACACTAGAAACGAGCACCATTGGGCTTTGTTGAATAAATAAGATTTCGTGCGAACGACCCTGTAGCTGGCTGGATTTTCAGGCAATACGCACGCTTTCTGGCATCCCGGCCTTTGTCATCCTGTTCAACGCACGCACCATGGCCATAGCTTCCGCTACCTGACCATCGTAGTCACGCAGCGTCAGTGAATCTCCCAACAACTGCTTCATTCTGTACATTGCCGTTTCCGCTATCGAGCGACGGTTATATTCCGTTGTCCATTTCCACCGTGCATTGCTTCCGCTCAGCCGCTGATTAGCAACGGCACGGTTGCGGTCTGCGTACTCACCGGGCCAGTAACCTGCTCCTTTTCGGGGAGGAATAAGCGCGCTGATTTTTTTGCGGCGCAGTTCATCGTGACAGAGCCGGGTGTCGTAAGCCCCGTCTGCCGCGGCTGCCCTGATTTTTCTGTGAGTCTGCCGGATAAGGCCCGGGAAGGCTTCTGAGTCCGTGACGTTATTCAGCGACAGGTCTGCACAGACAACTTCATGTGTGTTGCTGTCAACAGCAAGATGCAACTTTCGCCAGATACGACGGCGCTCTTTGCCGTGCTTTCTGACTTTCCATTCGCCTTCACCAAAGACCTTCAGCCCGGTGGAATCAATCACCAGATGCGCGATTTCACCCCGGGTGAACGTTTTGAAACTGACATTAACCGACTTTGCGCGCTTGCTGACACTGGTGTAATTCGGGCAGCGCAACGGAACATTCATCAGTGTAAAAATGGAATCAATAAAACCCTGTGCAGCCCGCAGGGTCAGCCTGAATACGCGTTTAATGACCAGCACAGTCGTGATGGCAAGGTCAGAATAGCGCTGAGGTCTGCCTCGTGAAGAAGGTGTTGCTGACTCATACCAGGCCTGAATAGCTTCATCATCCAGCCAGAAAGTTATGGAGCCACGGTTGATGAGGGCTTTATTGTAGGTGGGCCAGTTGGTGATTTTGAACTTTTGCTTTGCCACGGAACGGTCTGCGTTGTCGGGAAGATGCGTGATCTGATCCTTCAACTCAGCAAAAGTTCGATTTATTCAACAAAGCCATTCATCAGTGTAAAAATGGAATCAATAAAACCCTGTGCAGCCCGCAGGGTCAGCCTGAATACGCGTTTAATGACCAGCACAGTCGTGATGGCAAGGTCAGAATAGCGCTGAGGTCTGCCTCGTGAAGAAGGTGTTGCTGACTCATACCAGGCCTGAATAGCTTCATCATCCAGCCAGAAAGTTATGGAGCCACGGTTGATGAGGGCTTTATTGTAGGTGGGCCAGTTGGTGATTTTGAACTTTTGCTTTGCCACGGAACGGTCTGCGTTGTCGGGAAGATACGTGATCTGATCCTTCAACTCAGCAAAAGTTCGATTTATTCAACAAAGCC
>ERZ1036420.493-NODE-493-length-23472-cov-53.773925_pt1 | contig 23472 bp, 20 predicted proteins | sample MGYA00514220_ERZ1036420 | MGnify/ENA primary metagenome ERZ1036420 (study PRJEB33795, sample SAMN09464938) | human gut metagenome | host: Homo sapiens | place: USA: Stanford, California | collected 2016-10 | study: EMG produced TPA metagenomics assembly of the...
CTGGGGTATATGAAGTAACCTACAAGGTAACAGACAGCCAAGGAGCATCCTATACAACAACAATTCAGGTTACAGTGAATCCGAAGATGGAAACACTGAACGAAGCACCAATTATCACAGCGACCGATAAAACAATTACAGTCGGTGATACCTTTGACCCAAAAGCAGATGTAACAGCAAGCGATAAGGAAGACGGCGATATCACAGCAAATCTCGAAGTTGTGAAGAATGAGGTGGATACAACCAAAGCTGGGGTATATGAAGTAACCTACAAGGTAACAGACAGCCAAGGAGCATCCTATACTAAGACGATTAAAGTCACAGTCAAAGAGAGAAAAATATCAACACCAAATACGGATAAAGAGAAAAAGCCGAATAACGGTGGAGATAAAATAAACAATACAGGCAATCCAAAAACAGGCGATCAGACAAATGTAGGTCTATTCACTTCTTTATTAGTCATCAGTGCATTAGGTATCGCAATTCTAGCGGTATTTAAGAAAAAGAAAGCCTTAGAGCATAAATAAGGTGTTTCTTTAAAAACATGGAAGGATAAAGAGATAACAGGCTGTTGTGTGTTATCATAAGCAATTTTTATACCGACGAAGTGAACCGGACACGGTAGCGGAAGTCTCCAGACTTTCCGGCACGCCAGCTTGCTGGCGAGGGGCTGGTTCACTTCGTCGGTTGGGCGAGTCTGCGAGCCGTTCAAAGCCCCCGTTATCTAACAAGGGGGGCACAAAAAATAAGAGACAATATACACTAACAAGCGGAAAACGCTGTATTTATAAGGTAAAACCGCATTTTACATGGTGTGATATAAATTATGCCATTATCACTAAGAAAAATTGAATAAAACATAGGAAAGACAGTTGATTTCAAATAAGAAATTGATTGTCTTTTTCTTTTGGAGAAATTTAAGTATAGGCAATTATCAGTAAATGGTAGTTGCCTTTTTTGATTGGAGGAATTGAAAAATGAATGATAAAGAATTTATTGAAGAATTAAGACAAAAGCGTGATGAATACGGAGTAACACAAACAAGGCTTGCCGTTGCCTGCGGTATCAGCCGTGAGTATTATAACCGCATTGAAAAAGGAAAATTTCCATTGACGGAAGAATTGAAAGAAACATTAAAAAAGCAGATTGAGCGTTTCAATCCACAAGAACCGCTGTTTTTGTTGATTGATTATTTTCGTGTCCGATTTCCTACTACGGACGCAATAAAGATTATTCGTGATGTATTGCAATTAAAAGCCGATTATATGCTTTATGAAGATTTTGGAAAGTACGGATATGAAAGTAAATATGTTTTAGGCGACATCAACATTATGTGTTCCATGCAAGAGCATTTAGGTGTTTTGTTGGAACTGAAAGGCAGAGGGTGTCGGCAAATGGAAAGTTATCTCTTGGCACAGGAACGCTCATGGTATGACTTTATGCTGGATTGTATGACGGCAGGCGGTGTGATGAAACGGTTTGACTTGGCAATTAACGATAAAGCAGGAATATTAGATATTCCAAAGTTAAAGGAAAAATACAAGGCTGGCGAATGTATCTCCTACTTTCGTATGCAGAAAGATTACAGCGGTACGGAAAAATGTGGTAGCGATTTACCAAAGAATACAGGAGAAACCTTATATCTCGGTTCAACCAGTAGTGAGTTATATATGTGTGCCTATCAGAAAAATTACGAGCAGTATGTCAAAAATGGCATAGAAGTTGAAGATACAGAAATCAAGAACCGTTTTGAAATACGCATGAAGAATGAACGAGCCTATTATGCGGTTGTAGATTTACTGACCTATCGGGACGCTGAACGCACCGCTTTTTCTATCATCAATCATTATGTCCGCTTTGTAGATAGAGAGGACGATAAGCCGAAAAGTCAATGGAAAATGAATGAAGATTGGGCGTGGTTTGTAGGGGAAAACAGAGAACCGATACGCTTAACCACAAAGCCAGAGCCTTATACTTTACAAAAAGCATTGCATTGGTTACAAAGACAAGTTGCACCAACGATAAAAATGGTACAGGCATTGGACAAAGAAAATCATACCACGATACTGAAAGATATGATTGAACAGGCAGAACTCAAAGATAAGCATAAACATTTATTGCAGTTAGAAAAATCAACCATAGAAGAACGAATAGATACCGCTGTTCCACAAGAGAATGACGGTTTTTTTTTAATTTCTTTGAAAAATCTGCAACAAAACATCAATTCGCGTACAGATATGGTGCGAGAAAAGGAAATCTAACTTTTTTTGGAAATAGGTCATTAAATCGAGGTTTCCATTCCCTATATGAAGTGGAAGAAGAAAAAAGTTTTGAAAGAATGTCGCAAAATCGAGTTAAGCGGACAGTGTTATGCGAAAGAAGAAAAACTTTCTTCAATTTGTATTCAAAAACATTGTTCATGTCGAGTGTTGGAGCAAGAAAGAAGAAATTATATTTTATTTCTTGATTTTGTATTCAACTAGGCATTAGCAGTTGAGTGTTGATGTGAAAAGAAGAAAATATTTTCATTCTCAACTTAACATTTGGTAGTTGTCGTTCCCTATATGGAGCAAAGAAAATCTTTTATTCCACAGTTGGCAGAAACGGCATTGTATGGGTAGTTAGGGTGTGAAAAGAAAAACAGATTTTTTCATCACCAACTTAACAAATAAGCGTTTGCTGTACAGATATGAAGTGAAAAGAAAAAAGTTTTGAATATTGGTTACGCTTTTGCTCTTTTCCAACGCGGTATATAGGAAAGATGATTTTCTTCTTTCAATCGTTCTTTGACAACTGAATAAAGCAATTTAATACGTTTGACAGACAGCGAGCCGTTGAAACAGATACGCCATGACCTTTCTCCTGCAAAAGTGAGCGACAACCTATCTGTGTTCTTGTAAAAGACTTGTCCTCTTTTATCGCTATGACCTGTGCTGTCAGATAATGATACTCCCGTACAGCCACAGCTTGAGCGTTCAGAGCGTCGCACGCAATGGGTACGGCTACATTGGATAATGCAGAGGTGGAACTCCTGTGGGCTATGACAAAAGCCGTTGAATTGCTTAGAAAGATTTTACAGAAAGGGGGTATGTGTTATTGATAATGCTGTAAAAACAATTCAAAAGAAAAATGGCAAGTGTGGCATTGGCAACAGAGGAAAGACAAAGATTGTAGTAAAAGAGCATTTTTCCGAAAAGGGAAAAACAATGGAAGAACTTTTAACTGATGTCATGCTGGAAAAAGCAAAGCAGACAATCGCATAAATTCTGTGCAGTTGTAAGAAATAGATTGAATGGCAAAAAGTACCCGTGTTATACTTTACTTGCAAGCAGGTATTGTAAACACGGGTTAGTTATAAAGGAGGATAACTGACAATGAAACAACAGATTTACAATACTGCACTTTATCTTAGGTTGAGCCGAGATGATGAATTACAAGGCGAAAGTTCCAGCATTACCACACAAAGAAGTATGTTGCGTCTATATGCAAAAGAACATCATTTGAATGTCATTGATGAATATATTGATGACGGCTGGTCGGGGACAAATTTTGAAAGACCGAGTTTTCAAAGAATGATTGAGGATATAGAGGCAGGAAAAATCAACTGTGTTGTAACAAAAGACCTTTCCCGACTTGGCAGAAACTATATTATGACAGGACAATATACAGAATTGTATTTTCCCAGCCATAATGTCCGTTACATAGCGATTGATGACGGTGTGGACAGCGAAAAAGGCGAAAGTGAGATTGCACCATTTAAGAACATCATCAATGAATGGGTGGCAAGAGATACGAGCCGTAAAGTGAAATCAGCTTTTAAGACAAAATTTGCAGAGGGTGCGTATTATGGGGCTTATGCTCCGTTAGGATATAAGAAACACCCCGACATCAAAGGGAAACTGTTGGTTGATGAGGAAACAAAATGGATTGTTGAAAAAATCTTCTCTTTAGCCTATCAAGGTTACGGTAGTGCAAAAATCACAAAAATACTGCGAGAAGAAAAAGTCCCGACAGCGTCTTGGTTGAATTTTACAAGGTACGGTACTTTTGCACATATCTTTGAGGGAAAGCCCGAAAGTAAACGTTATGAGTGGACGATTGCTCATGTTAAAGCAATATTAAAAAGTGAAGTCTATATAGGAAACAGCGTTCATAATCGACAATCAACCGTTTCTTTCAAAAGCAAGAAGAAAGTACGAAAGCCCGAAAGCGAATGGTTTCGAGTAGAAAACACGCACGAACCGATTATTGACAAGGAAATGTTCTATCGTGTGCAGGAACAGATAAAATCAAGGCGTAGACAAACAAAGGAAAAGGCAACGCCGATATTTGCAGGGCTTGTCAAGTGTGCGGATTGTGGCTGGTCTATGAGATTTGCGACAAATACGGCAAATAAGACACCATACAGTTATTATGCTTGCAGTTTCTACGGACAATTTGGCAAAGGATATTGTTCTATGCACTATATCCGTTATGATGTGCTGTATCAAGCTGTATTGGAGCGATTGCAGTATTGGGCTAAGGCAGTACAGCAGGACGAAGAAAAGGTGTTGAACAAAATACAGAAAGTCGGCAATGCAGAGAGAATACGAGAAAAGAAGAAAAAGTCAAATGCCTTGAGGAAAGCCGAGAACCGACAAAATGAGATTGACCGTTTGTTTGCGAAAATGTATGAAGATAGAGCCTGCGAGAAGATAACGGAACGAAACTTCATTATGCTGTCGGGGAAATATCAAAAAGAGCAGATAGAACTGGAACAGCAGATAAGCAACCTAAGAGAAGAATTAAGTAAAATGGAACAGGATATGATAGGTGCTGAAAAGTGGATTGAGTTAATCAAGGAGTATTCCGTACCAAAGGAACTGACAGCACCATTATTAAATGCAATGATAGAAAAAATCCTTATTCATGAGGCAACAACGAATGAGGATAAGGAAAGAATACAGGAAATAGAGATATACTACCGATTTATTGGAAAAGTAGATTGATAAAGAGGGTTCATATCTTTAACTAAGGGAAAGCGGTACTGCCAATCCGGATATGGAGAATCTGAAAACACTCTCCAGAAGCTTGCGGGTCAGCATTGATGAGCTGCTGGGAAATAAAATCCCCCTGGAAAAAGAGGTTGTTAAGGAAAAGGAAGTTATTTATGTGCATAACCGCTATACATATGAAAAGCGGTATCGCTCCAAGCTGTCAATCTGTGGAATTCCCCTTGTGGATATCAATGTTGGAAGAGGACGTACGGAGGAAGGCTATTGGCGGGTTGCCAAGGGAATTATTGCGATTGGAAATGTTTCCGTCGGCGTGATTTCCATCGGACTTTTAAGTGTGGGACTATGCAGTCTGGGTCTGCTCACACTGGGGCTATTGTTCGCCATCGGTCCGCTTGCATTATCCTACTTTGCCATTGGCTGTCTGGCTATCGGCTACATCAGCATCGGTGCGATTGCTATCGGTGTATACAGTATCGGTGCGATTTCCATCGGGTTTAAATTTGCCATCGGCGCTCTTGCATATGGTGAGATTGCGATGGGGACAAATCCGGTTGGGGATATCGTATACCATCTGCGCTCCTCCAATACCTGCTTTCTGGATTCGCAGGAATACCTGCAGTTTCAGGAATACCTGTCCAGAGAATCACTGCCGAAAATCATTGAATTCTTTGTACAGGTGATACCATTGTGCTGAAACAAGGAAGCAGCGCTGCTCATACAGGGGAGATTAGATTTCTTAATCGATTGTATAACTGTAAAAAACGGATATAGGTAAACAGAGGTGTGCGAAGCTGCGTATGCTCATATCTGATGCTATGAAGCAGCATTTTCATAAAACACAGTCTTGTGAAAGAAATCAACACAATGCCGGATTCTGTATAGTTCTGGCATTTTTTATATTTCACTTTAGCGATTTAAAAGAATCAGGCTGTCATCCGTATTTTTTTTCTATTCCTGTATTCCTATTGTGAAAAATATGATAAAATGAAGCCTTGTAGGTGATAAAATGAAAAATATGACACAGGGCAATGTCACAAAGCTGATTATGGCATTTGCGATACCTGTTTTACTTGGTAATGTATTTCAGCAATTCTATACCATGGCGGATACCATGATGGTTGGTCAGATTCTGGGGGTAAATTCCCTTGCGGCTATCGGTGCGAGTGCGTCGCTTTCCAATCTGGTTATTGGACTTTGCACTGGTGTTTCCATGGGTGTTTCCATCATGATTGCTCAATATTACGGAGCGCGTGATGAAGAGGGCATGAAAAAAGCCACGGCAGGATGTATCAAGCTTTGCATGATCAGTGTTGTTGTGATCTTTGTAGTCGCAATCCTGTTGAAAAAGCCGCTGCTGTATCTGTTACAGACACCATCCTCCATTCTGGGGATGGCGGATTCCTATCTGACCATTATTATCGTTGGACTGTTTGTGACCATGGCATACAATATGATGGCGAGTATGATGCGTTCCATCGGAGACAGTCGGACACCTCTGTATTTTCTAATCATAGCATCCATTCTCAACGTGGCTCTTGACTATATATTTATCGCAATCATCCAGCTGGGGGTGGCTGGTGCAGCATATGCTACTGTTATTGCACAGCTGGTAAGCGTTATCCTCTGCTTTCTTTATATGCGTAAGAAATATCCGATGTTCATCGTTAAAAAAGAGGATTTCCATGTCGAGCGTGAAATTCTGAGAAAGCAGTTATCCATGGGAATTTCCATGGGCTTGATGAATTCCATCGTTTCTCTAGGCTCTGTCATATTGCAAAGTGCGGTAAACAGTCTGGGAGAAGTAACGATTGCAGCACATACCGCAGCCCGCAAGGTAGTGGAAATGTTTATGCAGCCGCTGATCAGCATTGCGATTGCCGATACGACCTTTGTTTCTCAGAACCTCGGTGCACAGCGGTTTTCCAGAATCCGTGCAGGTATGAAATCCAGTGTATGGATCAGCTTTCTGTGGGTGTGTATTGTGGTTCTCTTATCCTTTACCTGCATTGACTTCTTCATCGGCTTTCTTGTCAATGCAAAGCAGACGGAGGTGATCTCTCTGGCGGCTTATTATACCCGCATCAGCAGTGTCTTCTATTTCATCCTGGCTGTCTTGTTTATTTATCGAAACGGTTTGCAGGGTCTGGGCAACGGCAGGGGTCCGATCATTTCCAGCTGTATCGAAATGGCGGTGAAAATAGCGGCAACCTTTGCCTTGATCCCGTTTACCGGCTATACCGGTGTGTGCCTTGCGGAACCGATTGCATGGTCGCTCATGGGACCGTGTCTGATGGTGTTTTTCTATCGTGATCTCAAAAGAAAGGAACAGCAGCTGGAGATGCATACGATGGAAGCATATCAAAAAATTGAATTACCATAACCAAAACAATGGCATTTGCACAGGATTGCAGATGTCATTTTTACTAATGCAACGGCAAAGCTGTACAAAAATAAAAACAGGTATCCCCGTAAGCAGGATCGAATCGATAGCTTAAAGCTTGTCTTTTTATGAAACAGAAGCTGTAAAAACGAAGGCAGCTATATGAAAAAAGAATTCCAACCAGCAGGCTAGTCAAAATCCTTTTCCAGTGATATTTTCAATATTTCCGTAAAACGCAGAAAGCTGGGTTTTTTGAAAAAATTCTGCAGCAGCTCCTCATTGCGCACAAAGGTGCTCATATAATACCAGAACTGAAATGCCTTCGGATTATTCTTTTCAATGGATACCAGCATAACTACACGAACATTGTGATTCTTATCCCATGCGATGGGCTTTTTCAATACCCCCAGAGATACAAAGGTTTCATCCGAAAACGGTGTGAGCGGATGCGGTACGGCAATGCAGTTACCGAAGTAAGAGCTGGTAATCTGTTCCCTTGCTTTAATGACCTCCAGAAACTCATCATCCAGCTTATATTTTTCAATGGCATTGCGACAGATAATATCCAGAATTTCTTCCTTATCCTTCACCTCACCATAGAAATAACAATCCTCACTGAACTTCTCCAGTATGGAATCCGTGTCTGTATAGCCGTTGATTGCCAGATTGATTTTTTCAAAATCCTTCTCATCCGGGAAAATACTGATCAGTGTAATACCACCCTTATATTTCTCACTGTTTCTATCGGTGGAGAAAATAGCATCATAATCCTCGGTATCGAAATCGTCATTGTCTCCGGTGATAAAGGTAATCTCTGCAATCTGATTGGGAAACCAGGTTAAAATCTTATGACGCAGCAGGACTGTTTCCGACTTGCGAAGCGATGTGATAATCAAGATTTTCTTTGCGGAATTTCCCAGATGAATATTTTCCAGCCCGTAATTGAAATACAGGGACAGATAGGAAATTTCATCCGCAGAAACATTCAGATGAAACCGTTCCTTGATCAGCAGCGTAAAGTATAGGGCGATATCATAAGCAAGCGGAAAGGACTGTTTGATTTCCGGTGCCATCATATTATTAAGCTGTGTTCCGGATTTGATACGGTAAATGAGCGGTACCAGATGCAGTGCAAGAAACAGCTTCAGGCTTTCCGCAGGCTCAAAGTTGACACAGAACTTGTTGCGAATATACAAAAAGGAATCGTTGATAAAATCATTGACCTCCTTTTGTAGATGATCATTTCTGGAGTAATCAAGCTTTCCCAGAATGGTCTGCGTCAACAGATTGATCTCGTTCATCATGTATTGCTTCTTGATGCGGTATCTGGTAAGAAAGCGCGTCAGTATTTCCGTGGAAATCTGATATTCTGTGGAATCCGGCATATCCTGTTCCATTTGCTGTTCAATGAAATGTCCCTTTCTGACTCTGCGCAGTGTGAGTGCGATATGCGCAGTAATATTCTGAATGGTCTGTTCATTGATCTGATAATGGTATTTGAAAAACACATCAGCCACTACATTGTATATATTCGATACATCCTCGGATAATGCAAAGTGATCGGTGGATTCATCATTGATTTCATTTTTTGCGATGCACATCCGCTTGTCAATTTCTCTGCCCTCGATCTTATAGCCGAGATTTGTTTTATGTACCAGTGCAAGATCGTATTGCTTTAACAGCTTTTTGATTTCGTTCAGTGCGTGATACAGTGTGGATTCACTGATATAGAAGGTCTCTGTCAGTGTGTATTTCGATACATAGCCGGTCGCATCCATCAGCATTTTCATAACGGAGTGAACTCGGTTTTTTGTATTACAGGAAAGCTGCAGCGTTTTCTTGCGCAGAATCTCCATGTCCTTTTCAAATGCCGCATCATCCAGTACACATAATCTGGTTCCCTTTCCTGCAAGTGTATCCAGTACAAATGAGGAATAGGAATCGCAAAAATCACGGACGATCTTCAGCTCGTTTTTTACTGTCCGTACACTGATATCAAACATAGCAGCGAGTTCATTGGATGAAACATACGTTCCCCGGTTTTCCACATAAAAAGATAATATCGAGTATTGTCTCTTTGTCAGCATTTTATCACCTGCAATCCTTACCCCCTCTGTTTCATTTTCTAGTATACCCCAATCCATTTCAAAAATATTTTAATCTTATTGCACGAGCATCCGTGCAGAATGGAAAAAGCAATCCTTCGGAAAAGCTGCACGATTGCTGGTGCAATAAAAGAAAAAATAAAAGGCTCGTGCAATGGTAAAGTAAGGGTGTAGTTCAAAGGCCGTTGAACATTAGGTAAAGGAAGTGAAGAAGTGATAGAGCCGATAACGTATGTGATACTGAATCATGGTAGATTTGGAGAGGAGCTGATCAAAAGCGCAGAGCTGATTGCAGGAAAGACAGAGCATATTCATGCAGTTTCTCTATTGTCCGGAATGTCAATAGAGGAGTATTACGAGGAGGTCAGAGACTATCTAACAGGCGTTCAGGGAGAAATCCTTGTGTTGGCGGATCTGTATGGAGGAACTCCCTCCAATGTGGGCATGATGCTGCAGCGGGAGTTTTCACTCCATGTAGTGTGCGGTATCAATCTGCCGATGCTGATAGAGCTGATCTTGAAGCGCAACAATGAAGAATGCACGATCCAGGAGTTAATGGAGGCTGGTCTTGAGGCGGCCAGAGCGTCCATCATACAGCCGAATCCAATTGCATTCGATGAAGAAAGAGGGTGAAGAGCATGACAGAAATCAAACTGATACGAATCGACTTTCGACTGATGCACGGACAGGTTGTCACGAACTGGATCAAGCAGGTATCCGCAGATTCCATCCTGATTGTGGATGATAAGCTGGCGGCAGACAAGTTTTTGGCACAGGTATTCCTGATGGCGGCGCCTCCGGGAGTAAAGGTGGCAATACGTCCGATTGAAAAAGCGGTAGCTGCATTTAAAAAGGATGTATTCAAGGATAAGAAGCTGCTGATTTTGTTTAAATCTGTGGAAAATGCAAAGAAGGCCTTTGATCTGGGATTTCCGATGAAGGCACTGCAGGTAGGTGGTCTTGGCAACGGGACAAACAAGGTCATGATTTCAAATGAGTTGTCGTTAAGCGAACAGGAAGCGGAAATGCTGGAGGCTATGCAGAATGAGGGAGTAGCGGTAACGCTGCAGGTAACGCCGAAGGATCCGGCCTTCACACTCCACGACGCTTTGAAGGAAGTACGAGGGAAATAATGCTGACATGCGGTGAAAACGAGGGTTTAAACCGCATGGTACAGCAAAGAGGGAGCATTAAAAAGCATATTTCAGGAATTATAAAATGAAATGAAAAGGAGATATTTATGAACATAGGATTAGCCCTGGTATTTGGTGTACTCTACTGGCTGGCAACCAATAAACTCTGGTATGGTACACTGCATCTCGTCCGTCAGCCACTGGTGCTGGCGGTTCCGATTGGACTTATTATGGGAAACCTGGGGGATGCGATGAAAATCGGCGCATCTCTGCAGATGATTTATTTAGGCGCAATAGCTCCGGGAGGTACACTGCCTGCGGATGAGGCGCTGGCATCCTGCATTACGATTCCGGTGGCACTGGCAGCCGGATTAGAGCCGGATATCGCTGTAACCATTGCTGTTCCGGTAGGACTTCTGGGAGTTCTGCTGGATAATCTGAAGCGTACCTATCATTCCTACTTTGTCCACCTTGCGGACAAGGCAGCTGAAAAAGGTGATATGAAGGCAATGGGCAGAGCGGAATTCTGGTATCCGTTCTTCTGTTCCATTCCGCTGCGTGTTCTTCCGACAACACTGGCACTGCTGTTTGGAACCGATGCCGTATCCGCGTTCCTGAATGCGATTCCTGCATGGGCGATGAACGGTCTGAGTGTGGCAGGCGGTCTGCTTCCTGCACTTGGCTTTGCGGTAACTATCATGGTCATTGGGAAAAAGGAGCTTATCCCATACTTTATTCTTGGCTTTGCGATGTATGCCTATACAGGAATGAATACGATTGGAATTGCGGTAATTGCAATCTGTATTGCAATTCTTCAATCGCAGTTTACCAACAGTACAGGCAGCACAGTCGCTGTGGATGATGATGAAGGAGATTTCTGATATGAGCGAACTTAATCTGAAGAAAAATGAGGTAATCAAGGGCTGGGCAAAATATTATCTTACCGCCGAGGTAAATTCCGGCTTTGAGCGTTTGACGGCTCCGGCATTCTCCTATGGTATGAGTGCTATTCTTGCGAAGCTGTATAAGGAGGATGAGGAGGAATACAAAAAAGCATTACAGCGTCATTTAATGTTCTACAACTCTGAGGCAACCTGGGGCTCCGTTATTTTCGGTATGACCTGTGCTTTGGAGGAGGAGCGTGCGATTATGCTGCAGGAAGGGGCGGGCAGTGAAGAACTGGAGGCCTCCGCTGATATGATCAGCAACCTGAAGGTTGGTCTGATGGGACCGCTGGCAGGAATTGGAGACACCATCAATCACGGAATGCTTCGTCCGCTGCTGCTATCCATGTTTATTCCACTGGCCGCAGAGGGGAACTGGCTGGCAGGTGTCGGACCGCTGCTGATCTGGGGTGTTGCCATAACATTTCTTGCGTATACACTTGTCACAAAGGGCTATACACTGGGTAGAAAATCAGTGGTATCCATTCTGAAATCCGGTAAGCTGAATCAGTTTATCAAGACAGCCAGCGTGCTTGGTCTGTTTATGATGGGGGCATTGTCTTCCACCTATGTAAAGCTTGTTACACCGATATCATGGGCAAATGCAGTTGGTGAAAAACAGCTGCTGCAGGATGTTTTGAATAAGATTTTCCCGAATATTCTGCCGCTGCTCGTCGTGTTTGGCATTTATTTCTATATTAAGAAAAGCGGTCCGAAGTATGTGCGCATTCTGGTATCCATCCTGGTGCTGTCTGTGGTACTTTCCTTCTTCGGTATCGTATAAGGAGGAGCATGTATGGAACAAAAGCAATGGATTGACTTGAATAACAAGGTTGTGATAGTTACCGGTGGTGCGATGGGAATCGGAGAAGCCATGGTAAAGGATCTGCTTGCCTGCAATGCCAGAGTCGCAATCTTCGATCTGGCAAAGCCGAAGGATTTTTCTGAGGATGATCGCAGGATGTATGTGCATCTGGATATCCGAAACAAAAAAGAGGTTGAGGCTGCTGTTGATGCCGTTGTACAGAAATTCGGCACGGTGGATGCTCTGGTAAACGATGCCGGTGTGACCAGACCGAGGATCCTTGTGGATTACTATGGCAGCGAACCGCAGTATGAGCTGAGCGAAGAGGATTTTGATTTTATGGTTGGTGTCAATCAGAAGGGAACCTTTCTGGTATCACAGGCGGTAACACGCGTATTGTATGGAAAAAAGGAGGGTGTTATCATCAACCTATCCTCCTGTGCAGGATTGATGGGCTCCAGAGGACATAGCTGCTATTCTGCCACAAAGGCTGCGATTCATGCCTTTACAATTTCCTGGGCAAAGGAGCTGGGACCGTATAATATTCGTGTTGTCGGTGTGGCACCGGATATTCTGGACCGTACTCCTGCCAATAATGATGAAAAATATAGAGCACAGGCATACGGTCGCGGCTGGGATGTCAACACCAGACCGGAGGAGTTCTTTAAAAACTACAAATCCTCTATACCGCTGGGAAGACCGGGCCATCTGTATGAGGTAGCGGATCTGATCTGTTATCTGATTTCTGATCATGCCAGCTATATTACCGGTGTCACCATTCCGGTATCCGGAGGAAAAAGCAAGGGATAGAAAGCACAAGGGTTAAATGTAACCACTTGTATAAGAGTACAGCGGTCTGCAGCGCAGGCCGCTTTCCATAAGGTATTTTGCTTTTCTATAGCATGGGCTGTAGAAAAAGCAATGTAGAAAAGCAAGTTCTACATGTTAAAAAGATGTCAACCGCCTTGCGATATGGACCCATGGAGAAATGGGAGATTGGAGGAACATGAAAGAGGCAGTACTTATTGGTGCAGGACAGACAGGGCGCGGCTTTATCGCACCCATCCTGCAGACAAATGCATATCATATTACGTTTATTGATAAAAATAAAGAGCTTATCGACCGGCTGAATGCGGAAAAATCCTATACCGTTCACTACTTCGGTGATGGGAAGGAGCCGGTTACTGTTACCGGCTATGATGCTTATACGACAGCGGATGAGGAAGTCATAGAGAAGCTGGCACACTCAGATTTGATTACGACAAGTGTATTCGCAGGCAATATAAAGAAGCTGGTAGGGCTACTGAGTGCTGCGGCTGAACTGTGTGGTGAAAAGCAGTTGCGGATCGTATGCTGTGAAAACGGTGTCCACGTAAAACAGCCGCTTGTGGATGCGAATATATCCGACAGCATTTCCGAGGGTGTGATCTTCTGTACAACACTGCAGCCAAAGGAAAAAAGTCTGGCACTGATCAGCGAGGATGTCGCAGAGCTGCCAGTGGACGGCAGTGTAAAGGGGATGATTCCAGACATTGTGGGAATGCCGCTGGAAGCAGATTTTCCATCCCTGATTCAAAGAAAAATTTATACGTATAATTTCATGAGTGCGATTGTTGCGTATCTTGGGGATTATCTGCAATATGAGGTTTACGGAGAAGCCGCAAATGATCCGCAGATTATGGAGCTGATGGATCGAGCAGTACCGGTTGTCAGTACAATCATCGCAAGAGAATATGCAGTGGAACAGGATGTGCAGCTTGCCTTTACCATGCGAGCAGTGCATAAATTCCGTAATCGGGAAATCTATGATACGGTGTATCGGAATGCGCGGCAGGCACAACGGAAGCTGAACAAAGAAGAGCGGCTGTATGAGCCTCTTCGGCTTGCTGAAAAATATGGACAGAAATGCGGGTATATCCTACTTGCGGCAGCTGCGGCTATGCGGTATGCTGTGGTGAAGGAAAACAGCAATCCGGATACTCTTATGAAGATGTATGAGAATTTTCACTCCGCGGATAAGCTGAAGGAAGTGTATGGGTTGCTGAAGGAAAGCATATCCCTAAAGGATGTTATCAAATTCTGCGCTGAGTTCTAGGTGTATGATTTCCTTATCTATGAGCATTCCATGCATTAACGCAGAGCGCCTGATACCTGTTAAAAATATGCAGCATCCCATCATGTAATTTTAACAATATTTTTAATACCTGTGATACGGATGCGGCAGAAAGTTGGATGAAAAAACTGTTTTATAAAGTCTTATGCTTATAAAACAGTTTTCTTATTTGGGATTGTATGTATTACTACATTGACATAACCTGATTCTTCAGCTCCTGATAAGTGTTGCAGACCAGTATCAAGTTGGATACGGCTTCAAACTGTTCATCATTCAAAGAGAGCAGCCAGGCTGAGCAATCCTCATGATACTTACTTTTAAGCTGCTTTATTAACAGCAATGCTTCTCCTTCCTTTTTTCCTTCTTCAAAGCTGTCCTCCAAGCCATAGCGGTAACGTGCCTCCCCCATCTGAATCGCCATTGCGGTTGACCACAGCTCATCATCCTTCTGCATTTCCTCGTACTTGTCCATGAATACCTTCACCAGCCTTTCCTTTGACTTCAGTATATCATTTTTTCCATTGTTTTCAAACAGATACACCAGCTGTTCAAAGTCATTCAGCCTCTGTATTTCCTTCTCCCTTACGATGTCATTGATTGCCGGCATATGAATATAGGTGCGAAGGATGAGCGGATAGTAGCTTTCCTTCTCTCCCTGCTCATTGCGCATCTGATACTGATTGATCAGATTTCTGTTGTTCCATGCATACTCGTCAATGAAAATAATCTGATATACCGGCTTTAAATCCTTATACTTCTTACCGCTGTTCAGCTGATTGTTCAATGCTCTGGCACCGTAAAATTCAAAACGCATCATTTCCGCTAATCCCTTGTAGGTGGTCTGCATCTCGATATTGAAATGACGGTTTTGTTCATCCTTCACATGAACATCCAGAATGATGCGCTTCTTTCCGATAATGTCCGGATCCAGATTGGGATTGAGCACAGTGCTTTCCTTTACCCGGATTCCGGTAACGCGTTCAATAATGGTGTTGCGGGCGTACACAGAGCCTTCATCCTCACGGGAAAGGGTGTACTTAAAAAAAAGATCGTTACTGTAGTTTAGCTGATTCATTGCATTTGACATTTATATGTCCTCCATTCTGTAAGGGTTCCTTACACCCCTATATACGTATGGAAGATGCTGAATTCCTAAATAATCCACGAATTATTGATATTTATTGGAATCTACATACACTAAAGACGAATGAAAGGAAAAGCACCTTACAAAACAGCAGGTTGCTCACATATTTTATCAGCAACAGGCTAGAACCCGGTGTTTCTTTTCTGTACTGTTTTCTACTTGGCGATGCGTATTACATCAGATACATGAAAAAATTTACATTTCTGTTTCTTATTTACACATGCTGTTTCATGAGCTATAATGAATATACAGATTGTGTTGACGCATGACCTGCATTCAAAATTGAATAACAAGTCTTTGTGGCAGGGTGAAATTCCCTACCGATGGTGATAGTCCATGACCCGCGTAATGAGCGGCTGAGCCAGCGAAATTCTGGCACCGACGGTAAAGTCCGGATGAGAAAAGACATTTTCTGTAAACGCACACCTGAAGACGAGTTTTTTCGTAGTCAGGTGTTTTTTTGAAATGGAGGAGATGTGAATTGAAAAACAACATGAGTGCAAAACGGCTTGCCCTGATCGGTATGCTTGGTGCACTGGGAGCGATACTGATGATGTTTCGCTTTCCCATTCCGTTTATGCCGCCCTTTCTAAGCTTTGATCTGGCCGCAATTCCGGAGCTGATCGGAGCCTTCGCTCTGGGACCGGTGGCAGGTGTTCTGATTGTCTTTATCCGTGTTATGGTTCAGATGGTGATTTCCGGATCCAATTCCATGTTTACCGGAGAGCTGCAGAGCTTTTTGCTGGGAGTTGCCCTGGTACTGCCTGCGTCTTTGCTGTACCGTCACAAGAAGACACGAAAGGAAGCACTGCTGGGAATGACAGCAGGGACTCTGGTTAGTACCTTTGTTGCAGTGCTGACCAATCTGTATTTGATTATTCCGTTCTATGTTGCCCTGTATGATATGAATATGGACCAGATTATCCTTTCCTGTTCCAAGGTCAATCCGATGATGAATTCTGTCACTACCATGGTGATACTGGGCATCGTACCGTTTAACCTGATAAAATACGGTATCAGCTGCCTGATTACCTTTGCCGTATACAAGAAAATAAGTCCGATGATTCACCGATTCGCAAATCGTCAGTAAGGAGGAAAAGAAGATGACATTTGAAGAAGGAGTAGCATTGCTGTTTCACAAACTGGGAGATTCCAAAATTATGGCACTTGGCTCCAGCGTTAATGATTACGTCATGGTGCGTAATGTAAGCTGTCTGTTTTATGATGGAAAAATCTATTTCAAGACCGATAAGAATTTCCGCAAGACACAGCAGCTGTATCGAAACCCGCAGGTGGCACTCTGCACAGGTGGCGTTCAGGTAGAGGGAATCGCCGTAAACAAGGGGCTTGTCGTGGACGAGCCGGGAAGAAGGTTTGAAGCCTTGTATAAGAAATATCTGTGGCAGAGCTATAATGCATACAGCCATGAGGATACGGAGATTCTGATTGAGGTAACCCCGCGATTCGTGGAAATATGGGATGAGGATGAGAACCGCAATGCGTTTCAGATCTTCCTAGACTTTGATAAAAAGACAGTGGAAATCAAGCCGTACGATTAACGTATGCATACGACGGGTACAGGATTAGATAATACTGTACCTTTTTCTATATATCAGATACATTCACCCTCTTTTTCCTTGCCTGCAGCATTCAACGTACACAACAGTATAACGAAGTCGATTTTCTTCTCATTCTGCAGGTTTTTGTGGTATACTACAGTTGCCTGTAAGGCAGGGAGTGATTTCTATGATGAAAGATTATTTAGTAAAGGCGCTTGCGTGCAATGAGCATGTGAGAATCTATATATGCTCTTCTACGCATATGGCGGAGGAAGCAAGAAAACGTTTTGATTTATGGCCGACTAGTGCGGCTACCCTGGGACGTGTGTTAACTGTGGGTTCCATGATGGGAAGCATGCTGAAAACAGCACAGGAACAGATTACGATTCGCATCAACGGCGGAGGTCCCATCGGTACCATTCTGGTAGATGCCTACAGTGACGGTCATGTGCGCGGCTTTGTGAGTGACCCGCATATCATGCTGCAATACAATGATACCGGAAAACTGGCGGTCGGAGCTGCTGTGGGAAAAGACGGATATCTGGAAGTTGTGAAGGATATGAACATGAAGGAAAACTGGAGCGGTACCGTTGCTCTGCAGAGTGGTGAAATCGGTGATGACTTTGCCTACTATTTTACCGCAAGTGAACAGACACCGTCCGCAGTCAGTGTCGGTGTACTGGTTGATACCGATAATTCCATTCTTTCCGCAGGCGGCATGATTATCCAGATGCTTCCGGATGCAGAGGAAGAGGATATCGTAAAGGTGGAACAGATTGTAGCAAATCTAAGGCATATGTCCACGATGATTCAGGAATATGAAAGTCTGGAGGATATTCTCCGTGATCTGTTTGACGATGTCAGAATCCTGACAGGACAGGATATTGAATTCCGCTGTAAATGTGATCGTGCAACCATGAAGCGTGTTCTGACAACCCTTCCAAAGGAGGAACGCCAGCAGATGATCGAAGAGGATCACGGCTGTGAGATTACCTGCAATTTCTGTGGAGAGAAATATCAATTCAGCGAGGAAGAGCTTCTGGAGCTGGAAAGGTTTATGGATGCACATGCCAAATAACAGCTGGAAAATCAGAGATATTGTAATACCGAATCAGGTGGTAATCGCACCGATGGCAGGGATATCCAATCCTGCCTTTCGTGTAATCTGCAAGGAATTTGGTGCCGGTCTTATTTATACAGAGATGGTTTCGGATAAGGCGCTGTATTATGATAATGAAAAAACAGTAGGTATGACGGATGTCGAGGAACAGGAGCATCCTTTGGCCATGCAGATTTTCGGACATGATATAGAGACAATGGTATATGCCGCAAAATTTCTGGATGAAAAAACCGATTGTGATATCATTGATATCAATATGGGATGTCCTGTCACAAAAATTGTGAAATCCTTTGCGGGAAGCGCCCTGATGAAGGATGTTGATCATGCTGTGGAAATGAGCAGGGCGGTTGTTCAGAGTGTGAAAAAACCGGTTACCGTAAAAATGCGGATTGGCTGGGATATGGATCAGATTACTTGTCTTGAGCTTGCCCGCGGTCTGGAGTCTGTCGGAGTGCAGGCACTTGCTGTGCATGGACGAACCAGAAAACAGATGTATGAGGGCTGTGCAGACTGGTCCTATATTAAAAAGGTGAAGGAAGCCGTATCCATTCCCGTAATGGGGAACGGGGATGTGCGAAGCGGTGAGGATGCAGAGAGGATGCTGAAGGAAACCGGCTGTGATGCTGTCATGATCGGCCGCGGTGTTTTGGGGGATCCCTGGCTGATCAAGGATATTGCCCATTATCTGGAATGCGGTAAGCATATGCCGGAGGTAACGCTGGAGGAAACGTTCGCAATGGCCAGACTGCACGCAAAACGCCTGTGTAATCTGAAGGGTGAATTCGTCGGTATTCGAGAAATGCGCGGACATGCTGCATGGTATGTGAAGGGGCTGCCAAAGAGCCATCAGCTCAAGGATCAGCTGAGCAAAATCGAAACCTACGAGGAAATGCAAAGCATATTATCCGCATATGAAGCAGAGTATGCGAGAATACAGGAACAGTATAAACAGGGGAACCGTTGAGGTGGTGCTTCATAGCCGGGTAGATATCGCTGTGCTTTGTTATGCCATCCGTTTCAGACGGTTTTTCTTTTTACATTGCGGTATGGAAGAATCAGATCTTTTATCCATATACCTTAGTTGCTGACAATTTTATAGTTAGGAGGTATATGGGAATAATGTCCCAGCATGTATTCGTGTTTTTCTTTGTAAAAATAGTTGAAAAATCTAAAATACCCGTATAGCCACTATATTTATCAATATAGTAGCTAAATGAAAAAGAAGAAAATTACAACGAATTTACAACAAATGAAAGAGCCTAAAGTAACGACTTATGCAAAGATATATAAAGTTATGAGAAAATGACACTTGAATAAATGAAGGTGTCATTTTTTACATATCTAAATTTTTTATTTGAAATATCCTTTATGTAAAGGATAAATCATACTTTTAACGAATTGTTGATAATGTAAATTTATGCTAAAATTAACTTTGAAAATGATTTGAAAATCATACTGTGATTACAGAGTATTTCTTTATAATATTATTTTCAAATATATGTAGATAGGAGCAGATATAGTGGATAATAAGAAAGAACTGGAACGTGCAGAACTGCACCGTACCATTTGGAACATTGCAAATGATTTGAGAGGAAGTGTTGACGGCTGGGATTTTAAACAGTATGTATTAGGTATGCTGTTTTATAGATATATTTCTGAAAACTTAGCCAATTACATCAATCAGGGAGAGATTGAAGCAGGATATACAGATTTTCGATATGAAAATTTATCCGATGAGGAAGCTGAACAGGCACGGGAAGATATGGTATCAACAAAAGGTTTTTTCATTCTTCCAAGCCAATTGTTTTGCAATGTGCATAAAACGGCAGAACATGATGAAAACTTAAATGAATCGCTTGAAAATGCCTTTCATTCTATTGAAGCGTCCGCTCAAGGAAGCGCCAGCGAAGATGATTTCAAAGGGCTGTTTGATGATATTGATGTAAACAGCAACAAATTAGGCGGTACTGTTGCAAAAAGGAATGAGAAGCTGGTAAAACTCATGGACGGTATCGGTTCAATGCAGTTGGGCAATTATCAGGATAACACGATTGACGCATTTGGAGATGCATATGAGTATCTAATGGGAATGTATGCTTCTAATGCTGGAAAAAGCGGTGGAGAATATTATACACCACAGGAAGTATCTGAACTTTTAACGAAATTAACGCTTGTTGGTAAAACAGAAGTGAATAAAGTATATGACCCAGCATGTGGCTCTGGTTCATTGCTTTTAAAGTTTGCTAAAGTTTTAGGACGTGATAATGTTCGTCAGGGATTTTACGGACAGGAAATCAATATCACGACTTATAATCTTTGCCGTATCAATATGTTTTTGCATGATATAGATTATGATAAGTTTGATATAGCACATGGAGATACATTGACAGAGCCTAAACATTGGGACGATGAGCCTTTTGAAGCAATCGTATCTAATCCACCTTATTCAATAAAATGGGAGGGAGATAGCAATCCGTTACTGATGAATGATGAACGTTTCTCTCCTGCTGGTGTATTAGCTCCAAAATCTAAAGCAGACTTGGCATTTATCATGCATTCCCTTTCATGGCTGGCAACAAACGGTACTGCGGCGATTGTATGTTTTCCGGGAGTTATGTATCGTGGCGGTGCAGAACAGAAAATCAGAAAATATCTGATAGATTATTCAAAAATAGACTGTATCATACAGCTTCCAGATAATCTGTTTTACGGAACATCAATTGCAACCTGTATTATGGTGTTAAAGCATTCAAGAAATGATAACAACGTATTATTTATTGACGCTTCAAAGCTGTGTACGAAAGTAACAAACAGTAATAAGATGGAGCAAAAACATATAAACACAATTTTAGAAGCATACACCAAACGAGAAAATCAGGAATATTTCTGTGCATTAGTGTCAAGTGAAAAGATAGCAGAAGAAAATTATAATTTGTCTGTATCGACATATGTTGAAAAGGAAGATACAAGCGAAAAAATAAATATTATAGAATTAAACGAAGAAATTAAAAAGATAGTTGCCAGAGAACAAGAATTGCGTGAAGAGATAGACAAAATCATAGCTGAAATTGAGGTGGCAGACTATGAGTAGCCTATTCCCAAACCATTCATATCTAAGTCAAATACTAAAACATAAGGATTTGCCAATATATGTTACACATGAATTTAACTTTTATCGTTGTGTAGAATTTAATAAAAAATTCTACGGTAAAACAGTCAGCGAACTACATCATGGAAATTTAAGACATAATAACCACTTGGGACGATATTCTAAATTATTTGCCAATGAAAAAATATCATATTGGGCAGATAGTCCAGATACGGGGCTAAAAGAAATAAGAAAACATGGTGCTGGTTTAAATGTGGTTACATTCTGGGCATATGATGATATGTCAAGTACATTTCCTACTAACGTTGACCGTCAGCCTCTATATATCATAGATGGAAGAGAATTAAAGTTTGAGAAAGTATTAAACAAAATAGAGCAAGGAATTGATTTAGACGATATGGAGAAGTCTATTGTTAAAAGAATTGCTGATGAGAAACCAGACTGTTTAGCCTATAATTCGTTTGCTAAAAAAGGCGGACTTAATTTCTTGTTTTTTGAAAAAGGTTTTAAGAAACTTTCTTTACGAGAGGTAAGGCTAAGAATAGGTACAAGAAAAAATGATAGGTTAAGATATAACAAAAAAACCATTTGTTGTGCAGGTACTTCTGATTATGCTCCCAATATAGAACAATATGGCAAATATTTTCTATCGATTGCAAAGACTGGGTTTGACGAGAACTATTTAAATTCTGATGAATATAAAAATAGAAAATTTGAATATGAAAAGTCATTACAGTTAATTCATAAAGCAATGGAGGAAAATCATGAATAGAATAAATGAATTGATACAAAAATTGTGTCCTGGTGGAGTGGAATATAAAAAGTTAGAAGAAGTTTTTGTATTAAAAAATGGGTATACACCATCTAAAAGCAACCCAGATTATTGGAATGATGGAACTGTCCCATGGTTTAGAATGGAAGATATAAGGAAAAATGGAAGAATTTTGAATAAGGCTATTCAAAATGTTACAGAGAAAGCAGTAAAAAAACTAAAATTCCCATCTAATTCGTTGATAGTTGCAACAACTGCAACTATTGGAGAGCATGCTTTGATAGAATGTGACTTTTTATGTAATCAACAGTTGACATGTATTACAATAAAAGATAATTATAAGGATAAACTATCAATTAAATATTGTTTTTACTATTTTGATATAATTGATGAATTGTGTAAAAAAATTGCTAATCAAAGTGGAGGTATGCCAATAGTTAGTTTATCTAAAATGAGAGAATTAAGTATTCCTGTACCTCCGTTGGAGGTACAACGTGAAATTGTCCGCGTGTTGGACTCTTTCACGTTGCTTACAGCAGAGCTTACAGCAGAGCTTACAGCAGAGCTTACAGCTCGCAAGAAGCAGTACGAGTATTATAGAGATTATCTTTTGAATAGAAATATCAATATAAAAACAGTAAAATTAAAATATATTGCTACTCAAATGTATAGGGGAAATGGCATAAAAAGAGAACAGGTAAAAGAAAACGGTATTCCTTGTGTTCGTTATGGAGAAATTTATACAGATTATGGAATTTATTTTGATAAATGCAAGTCCTATACTGATGAAACGTTGATTGAGAATAAAAAATATATAGAGTACGGTGATATATTATTTGCAATTACAGGAGAGAGCGTTAAAGATATTGGTAAATCTACTGCATATGTAGGACAAGAAAGATGTTTGGTTGGTGGAGATATACTTGTAATGAAACATAATCAAAATCCAAAATACTTATCCTATGTATTATCTACCAATAATGCTAAAAAACAGAAAAGCAAGGGGAAAATAAAAAGCAAAGTAGTACATACAAATACCAATTCAATAGGAGAAATTGAAATTCCTTTGCCTAGTCGAGAGGTTCAAGATAAACTGGTTGATGTATTAGATAACTTTGAAACTATCTGCAATGACCTGAACATAGGTCTGCCAGCAGAGATAGAAGCACGAAAAAAACAATATGAATTTTATCGTGATTTGCTCTTGACATTCGCTGAAACAGGCGACATAATCGTACAGACAGACAGACAGACAGACAGACAGACAGACAGACAGACAGACAGACAGACA
>ERZ1036420.515-NODE-515-length-21731-cov-10.122209_pt1 | contig 21731 bp, 17 predicted proteins | sample MGYA00514220_ERZ1036420 | MGnify/ENA primary metagenome ERZ1036420 (study PRJEB33795, sample SAMN09464938) | human gut metagenome | host: Homo sapiens | place: USA: Stanford, California | collected 2016-10 | study: EMG produced TPA metagenomics assembly of the...
TTAAAGCCCCTTTTGTTCAAAACTTCCAGTCAATTTCAATTTTCCGGGTGTTTTCTGCAGCGTCAACGGGGTATATCACGACTTTTTCGATCAGCAGGCAGGCCAACTCCCGGTTCAAGGCTTTCACTTCCCTCACATCACTGAGATATTGTTTCAGCCTTTCGCGTTGTCCATCCGTATCGCCAGCTTCTCCCAGCGATTCCTCCAGCTTTGCACATCGCTTTTCCAAATCTTCCACATCATACAGAAAAGTCTGGTTCAATTCCATGAATTGTGCTGAACTGATGATGCCGCTGCTTTTGTCCAGATAAAGTTCCTGCATTGCCTTGCGTCGGCGCAGTATCTCCCCTTGCAGCCGTTCCAGCTCCGCTCGCTTTGCCCGCCACCTTTCCTTCATCTGCAACGATATTCGTTCCTGGCCGGGCTTTTCCGGCTCAAGATAACCGGCGATATGGTGACGCACCCGTTCAAGCACCAGCTCCTGCAGCTGTTCCATGGGCATATAATCCTGTCCCGGACAACGCTTCTTATCCCTCTGGGAGGTGCGGCAACGGAAATACTTCAAAGTCTTTCCCGCATTTTTGCTGACATATCCAGAGCCTGTCTGCTCCATTGCCGAACCACAGTTTCCGCAGAACACCTTTCCGGCCAGCGGATTGACCCTTCCCTGTCCGCCGCCGCGGGCGTGCTCCCGCAGCATCTGCTGCACCCGCGCGAAACTTTCGGAATCAATGATGCTCTCATGTGTGTCCGGCACAACGATCCAATCCTTTTTGGGCAGCCAGACGGTCTTTTTTGATTTATAGCTGACCTTTTTATGTCTGCCTTGCTCCAGATTGCCCGCATACGTTTGATTGGTCAGCATGCGGTAAATCGTCGCCTTCCCCCACAGGTCTTCGTTGGGACATCGCACGGTTTTTTTGTAATTAAATCCATGCTCACGTTTATACTTCGTGGGGGACGGTATTCCTTCCTCATTTAAGATTCTTGCAATGCGTGTCGTTCCGTTGCCCGATAAGTACAAAGTAAAGATACGCCTTACCACCTCTGCTGCCTCTGGATCGACCAGCAGATGATTATTATCCGCCGGGTCTTTTGTGTACCCGTACAACGCAAATGTGCCAATGTATTTTCCTTCTCTGCGCTTATGTGTCAGCACGGAGCGAACGTTGTTGGACAAATCCTCCAGATACCATTCGTTCACGAGGCCATTGATTTGGCGGCTTTTTTTATTGGCTTCGTCTGCAGTGTCCACATGATCGACAACAGCGATGAAGCGGATGCCCCATTCCACAAATTTGCCATGCAGATATTTTTCCACCAATTCCATATCACGCGTAAAGCGCGACTGTGTTTTTGCCAGAATTATATCAAATTTTCGCTGGCTGGCCGCTTCGATCATGCGGTTAAAATCAGGCCGGTTCCGGTCGATACCGGAATAATCCTCATCCGAATAAATGTGGTAAATATCGTATCCTTTTTCAATCGCGTAATTAATGAGCATGGATTTCTGATTCTGGATACTTTCCGATTCTTTTTCCCTGTCTTTTTTCTCTTGTTCCTCGTCCTCCTTACTCAATCGACAGTAAATTGCAGCCTTCATAATTCACCTCGCCTTTCGCTGCAATCGCTCAACCACAACATACTCTGTTTCACCTCAAAAAGCTACCCCTAAATTCCACTTTCCTGGCATTCTTTTTTTACAAAATTGACGTATTCGTTCATTATCTTTTTCAAGGCTTCGTCGCGTTTCTGCTGACAGTTTTCTACAAAAACCTCTTGGATGATATAGTGAATTTTCTTTTCCAATATGTACCACTCCCAAGCACCTTATTTTTACATAATATGTTGATGCAAAAGTAAAAATTCAGCTCTACCGCTTGAAGGGGAGGTAATCCTGTCCGCTATAGCAGCTTAATCCCGTTATGCGTTATTCTTTGCTGCAGAGCCTGCGATACCCGCAGCACTCATGGCGCGTGATACAATGCCCTGCACGATATCAAAAACCGCCAGCATGAGTTCCAGACCATACTGCACGGCGGCCTTCGCCAGCACAAATCGGACAAACAGCTTCAGCGCGTACTCCGGCCTTCGGGCTTCCGCGAAGCTGCCGCAGGTCTTTACTACACCCACGGCAAAGAACAGCACCAGCAGGCCCAGGCCGATGGCTGTCATCGCGCTGTGCACGTTCAGCATGACAGTCCAAACGCCCCCGCCCTTGAAATCTGCAAGCCCTTGCGTGAGGAGCTGCCAGATCTCAGCCAGCTTTTCGTTCCATGTATTGAGCGCAGCGTTCAGATTGTCTAGCCGTGGTCGACCCCGATGATCGTTTTTTCGTTCGCTTGCATCGCTCCTTTTTGCGCACGCCCTGGGGTATTGCTCTCTTTTCCAGCCGGTAATATATATCCGGGGTGGGGGTATGGGGGAGGGGGAAACGCAATACGCCCCGGTTTCCCGGGGCGCCTGTTCCGCTCCGCCCGCCCGCAAAAGGGTACACTTCCCCCTGGGCTTGTGCGGTTTGATTTTTTTGCCCGGCTCCGGCCTGGGCCTTGTTTTATCTATCTGAACGCCGCCCGGTGCATTCTGGCGGCGGTATATATCCGGCATGCTGATACAGAAAAAGCCCGGCATTTCTGCCGGGCTTACAAATTACGGACTTGTTTCGGTACCTCAATTTCTGTATCTTCCATATCCTGTTGTAGTTAAATAGAAATTGCCCAACCAGCGAACGGATCGGGCAATTTTTTGGCTCCCCTTGTTGGACTCGAACCAACGACCCTGCGGTTAACAGCCGCATGCTCTGCCGACTGAGCTAAAGAGGATCATATATTTTTCCACTTCACGAGAGGGAAGAAAATCAATCCTTGCCCTTTCGTTAGTGTGAAAACCGATTTTGTGTTTTTACGGTGATGTCGCGGATGCGAATTTTATTTGCATCCGCGAATTCATCACTGCAAGTGATGAATTCGCGACGAAAATTTTTCAGAATCTACGAACATCAACGGTTTCCTCTGCTCAATCGTCGGGTTACTTACGGTCGTGTTCTCTACCGACTGAGCTAAAGAGGATCATATATTGGGTACATAGAACTGGAAAGTTTTTTGTGTAATGTTGCGATTGCAAATCCCTATTTGCTTTCGCGAATTCATTACACGCTGTGTGATGAATTCGCCGCGAAAACCAAAAATGTTTTTGACAGGTACATCGTCGTTTTTCACACAATGACTAGGTTTTAAAACAGACTCTAATATGTTCAGAGAAATGTACTATAAAAAAACATTGAAAATTTCTTGACTTCAAAATTCTGCCTCTCTTCATCATAACCTCCAACATTAATGTCAAAAAAATGTGCCCGCACATAAATAGCCTTTGTGTGCGGGTGCGTTTCAAACCGTTTACATATAAATATTTGAATTTTAAATTAAGACTGACGAAAAATAAGTGTAGCAGAGAGTTCAATTTTATGAATAATATTCGGATTCTGAACACAAGAAATAATCTCTTCCCCCGCTTTGTGTGCTGCCTCTCGAATTGGCAGTTTTATGGTTGCAAAATAGTCAATCATCAAGTCGGTATTTGGTGCATCAACGTACCCAACAATTTCAATATTTTTCCCAAGGATCTTCCCCATTTGAATGCAAGCGTGTCTTGTATAAAAGGATATTGCGCCATCGGAGGCAATAATCGCTGTTGTCCCCTCCTGTAATAACTGTGCACAGCCTATCTCAACCTTTGCATAATCATCTTCGCTTTCTTTGATGAAAGTATTGATATCTGAAATACCAAATTGCTCCATTACATGAAGATATGCGCCTAACCGCTCTTGTGTACTTGATATCCGTCGGCGGCTGACAATAAATCCAATGCGACGATGGCCCTTTTTATACAGTGCAGTAACTGCTTCTGACAACTGAGGGGCACTGTTGCACACAACACTACTCAAATTAATCGCATCAAAACTACGGTCAAAAAGAACAATTGGTAACTTGTGTGGAAGATATTGCATTAGCTGATCATAACTTTCTGCAGCGCTAGCTAAAATAACTCCATCTACCATGCTACTGTTAATTTCATGAAGCTGCTCCGCCTCACGAGTGACATCTTCTTTAGTACTTGCAATTAGTAATCTATAGCCAACCTCAGAAAAGTAAGTTTCTAACTCTTCTACAGCTGTAGAAAAAAAACTATTTCCAATATTAGGAACAATAAAAAGAATTGCATTGCTTTTTCCTGTTTTTAAATTTCTAGCTGCCAAGTTTGGAGTATATGCCAGTTCCTCAATAGCTTTTTTCACCCTTTGTGTCATCTCATCTGATACGTATCTTTTCCCAGAAATCACATGACTTACGGTGGCAATAGAGACTCCGGCAAGTCTTGCAACATCCGCCATACTGCTCTTTTTCATTTTTATGACCATGCCTTTCCGCTGCGCTACAAAGCACAAAAGGGCACGAAACGAAGTGGCTCTAACGCAGCAAAAAAAAATTTGTTAGGATTTTGGAAAAACCTGCGGTGAAAATCACAGACGTTTCCGGTTTCCGCACTAAGCACATGAAAGCAACTGACGTAGAAATCCTTGCCGCCGTGGACGGGAAAATGTGTGTTGAACAGGCTGAAAAGTCCCGCATCATCCGCTCCCACATGGATGTCTTGGAATTGTGCAAACTGAACCTACAATCGCTGATTCTGGCTACCTCTGAGAAATATCTCCCACAGCTCAACATCATTGCAACGGCTCAGGGTATCCAAGCCTTTTCTGCTATAGGTGTTATCTCTGAAATTGGCGTGGACATATCCGTGCTCCCCACCTCAAAGCATCTTTGCTCCTAGAGTCTGTTTTAAAACCATCAAAGAAACCAACCAAGGATACAGGCAAGACAGACAACAGCGTGAAAATAGAGTGCTTTCTTCTCATACCGGGTGGCAAAACGGCGGTTGTTTTTCAGCTTGAGGAAAAGGTTTTCCACCAGATGACGCTCTTTGTATGTGTGCCAGTCTGTTTTCCTGGGGTGTTTGGCAGTGATACGGCTGGGAATCACCACGATTCCGCCCCGTTCTTCCAACCAGCGTACAAATTTATCGCTGTCATAGCCTTTATCCGCCAGAATGAGTTTGCCGTTTAAATCAAAAGGTTCCAACAGTGCCTGTGCCACGCAGATATCATTACAGTTTCCACTGGAGAGCAAAAAGCGCAATGGATTCCCAAGTCCATCCGTTACCGCATGGACTTTCGTGGTCAAACCTCCCCTGCTCCGCCCGGTTTCCTCGTGATATCCCCCTTTTTAGCCCCACTGGCGTGTTGGTGAACCTTGATTGTAGTGCTGTCCAGCATCAGCGTTGTTTCGTCCACCCAATCCTGCTCAATCAGGGCTGTGAGGATATTTTCCCACACTCCGGCTTTTGTCCAGGCCCGAAACCGACTGTATACGCTTTGCCATGGGCCGAACCGCTCCGGCAGATCCCGCCATGGAATTCCCGTGCTCAGCCAGTATAGAATCGCGTTAAGCATTTCCCGGTTACTTTTCCCTGGACGCCCTCCTTGCGGCTTCCTCTCAGGCGGGAACCTGTCCCTGATCCTATTCCATTGTTTTTCGCTTATTTCATGTCTCTTCATGCTCCCATTCTATTACATCGTCGTTTTTCACACAATAGCCAGGTTTTAAAACAGACTCTAGGCTGGGCTTACGCTGCAGAACAACGAGAGTGCTGGAAAGAAGAAAACTACCAGAATCAGCCGGGCGGGAACCTACATCAAGCTGCTGCTTGTTCAGTGCGCCCTCAGTGCTGTTCATGCAAAGCACTTCCTAGAAGTCCGTAATCACTATCTCGCTCTGAAAAAGCGCCGGGGACACAAGAAAGCGATTATCTCCATTGCCAGAATGTTGCTAACTGCTATTTGCAACATACTTAAGGCAACACCGCACAATCCTAAACTCCACCGCCAGACTGACCGCCTACCTACCCACCGTGAGGTTACCGTAGAAGAAGCGGTCTTTATCCGCCAGCGGCAAGGATATCTTGTAACTGCTCCATCTACTACTTAACTTTTAAGCATAACTTCGATTTTCGCCTGCTTTTAGGGGGCTTGGTTTTGTGTGTTCTTTTTCGGTATAGTGCTTAAATTGCATTGTTTCAACCTTCACCTTTGCCTTATTTTCTAAAGTATATAGCCAGCTTGGAGTCAAGTCAAGCTAAAATCAAAAATCAGATAAATTCGCTTTTACATGCAAGGGCATCTTGTAGAATTGAACAAAAAAAAGAAACCTTTTTAGACCATTTGTCAATTGAAGCAATTGCAATGGTAAGATATACTATCTATGCGGCAGTTAATCGTTTATATAAACGATTAACTACCGCGTAAACCCAATATTTTTCGAGGAGGAAAACATGAAAAAACAATCATGGTATCGCACTCTGTGTATTTTGCTGATAATTATTTTGGTTGCCAGCATAGGTGCAATGTTAGTGCAAACGAACTTCGGGAAAGTTCGCACAATGAACATCTCTATAGTAACTGATCATCAACAGCAGTTAAACGCAACCTTGTATATCCCCCAAAATGCCTCTGCTGAAAATAAAGTTCCGCTGGTTATCACTTCCTCCGGGTGGGAGGATGCAGGAGAGTCTTGGAGTTATGTTGCTACAGAACTTTCAAGAAGAGGAATAGCCGTTGCTAATATGGAGCCATATAGTCATGGTACATCGGGTATGTTTTATCAAAAGGGTGAAATGGCTCTATATACGAATATGTACTCGGATGGAATGGGGATGGTTGCCCTAACAGATTATTTGACCAGTGGTATACTGGACTTTATAGATACAGATAAAGTGGGTGTTACCGGACTGTCAATGGGTGGAATATGCACATGGACAACAGTACAACATTATGGGCATATGTATAATGCCGCTATTGAGCAAGCGCAAAGCCCCGATTCAGACGGGAGTGAATCCATCACCGAAGATGAGCTTTTAGCAGCTCAATCCTTGCTAAAGGTTACAGCAGCCCTGCCGTGCGGCTCACCTCCCACCGCAAACAATGGATATGATCCATCTGCGCTTCATGTAAATGTCGGCTGTTTGATGGGGTCTATTGAGGAATGTGGTGACCTTGTATCAACAAAAACAAGTCGTATTGTAGGTGATGCAATCGAAGGAATTGAATTTATCAATTCCAGTTTATCTGATGGGGAAAAAGTTGATTATGTGGAGGAAGGAACTTATTACGGAAACAGAGAGGACAACACACTCCGCATTATATATCAACCGCTTTCAATCCATGGAGCAATCCCCATTGTTCCCGAGGCAGTTAGAGACATTATAAGTTTCTTTACATATTGCTTCGAGGTCAATACACCTGTCTCTCCTACAAGTCTCATTTATCCTGCGAAACTCCTTTTCAATGCTATAGCTCTTTTGGCCCTACTCGCTGCGTTACTTCCTTTAATGGATTTGGTTCTTGCTATGCCAGTATTTCAAAAGTTACGTGCTGAGAAGGAGCCCCCTAAAGTACCAGCTTTGACTGACAAGAAGGAAAGCAAGAAGTTCTGGATAGGTGTGATAGCGGGAGGCTGTGTTTCTGTTGTTACGGCATTTATCACTATGCCTCTATACTTAAAAATATTTCCTGACGCTTCCAGCGGAACACCGACAGCTTGGTTCAATATTGCGCCGATGAACCTCATTGTGACATGGACTTTTTTGAATACTATCTGGGTAGCGTTTTGGTTCTGGCTCAATTTCAAACGTGACAAAAAGGCCGGACTTCGTTCCGATGAGATGATTGGACTTAAAATTGGAAAGGTCGAATTGTTTAAAACATTCTGTGTGGGCTTGGCTATTTTTGTAATTGTTTATGGAATTGTTACGTTTTGTAAATGGAGTTTCAATACGGATTTCCGAATGTGGATGAGCGCATTAAAACCATTCAAGCCCGAAAAACTTCCTGCCTTACTGAACTACTGGCCGTTTTTCTTCTTGTTCTATGTCCAGTACAGTCTTCTTATCAATGGTGCATTTCGTGTTGAAGGCATGAGCGAGACAAAAAACCTTGTAATCTGTGGCCTAAGTAACAGCCTTGGCTGTATGATTCTTTTAATAATTCAATATTCAACCTTGTTGATAACAGGACAAACCCCTCGTGTTTTTGGGTGGAACTGGAGCGATTGTCTTGTCTTGGCGATTAATTTCTGGATGTTGTTTCTTGCTCCGTTCTTTGTCAGAAAGGCTTTTAAAAAGACCGGAAACATCTGGCTTGGTGCAATCGTAGTTTCACTTATCTTTGCTGCTATGGGCGTAATGAAAGCAAGCATGACCACATCGTTACTGCCATAAATAAGAATAGTATATTGAGTAGACAATCTCAGCAGAGCATATTGAACTTACAACAAAACATATGTGTGTATTTCCTTTTTTCTATAACAATTCGCCCCTAAGTAATTATTTTCCCACGTCAAGGGGGCTCCTGTTATGCTTCATATTTTTGCGGATTACCTTCTCCGCAAAATTCTTCAGCATCGTATATACTTTCTTCGCTGTATGCCTCTGTTTCGTACTCTGTGGTATCCTTGTCCGTTTCGATCATTTCTTCGGCCTCTGCGCCCCTCTCCGGGGCGCAGAGCACCGTTTCCCCGTCTGTTTTGTCAGCTACAGCGCCGTCGTCGGACCCAGCCGCTGTTTCCGCCTGCCGGCCCGTCCCACACACGTACCATCCCCCTGGGCTTGCGCGGTTTGATTTTTTTGCCCGGCTCCGGCCTGAGCCTTGTTTTGGTACCTCAATTTCTGTATCCTGTTGTGGTTAAATAGAAACTGCACAACCAGCGAACTGATTGGGCAATTTTTGGCTCCCCTTGTTGGACTCGAACCAACGACCCTGCGGTTAACAGCCGCATGCTCTACCGACTGAGCTAAAGAGGATCATATGTTGGGCACATAGAACTGGAAAGTTTTTTGTGTAATGTCACGAAAGCAAATCCCTATTTGCTTTCGCGAATTCATTACACGCTGTGTGACGAATTCACGGCGAAAACCAAAAAGTTGATATCTACGGAAAACGGGCTTTTAGGAATCATTCCTAAAAGCCCGTTTTCCCTTGATTTTATGCGACAAAATCGACTGATATCTTTTTTGTCACATGAACTTGGTGCGGATGAAGGGACTTAAATCCACATGAAGTTGCTTTCACTAAAATCTCAACACTACACTGTATAACATCAACATCTCCAGTGTGTCACTATCATTCGCATAATTGCGTTCTCAGGTGTAATATTTTAAGCGATTGCAGTCATTTTTATGGGGTTGGTTGGCCCCACCTGGCCGGAGCAGGCCCTGCGGGCCAACATCCACGCTCAAATCAGCCTGGCGCTGAACCGCGTATATACTGAATGGTACCGCAGCAAAGGCTACAATTTTCAAATCACCAGCTCCACCAGCTACGACCAGTACTACGTCCATGGCCGCAACATCTTCGAGGTGATGAGCCGCATTACCGACGACATCTTCAACACCTACGTACGCCGCATCGGTACCATCGACCCCTATTACACCGAGTACTGCGACGGCAAAACCGTATCCTGCCCCGGCATGAAGCAATGGGGCACCGTCACGCTGGCCAATCAGGGACGCAACGCGCTGTCCATCCTGCAATATTACTACGGCAACAACATTGAGATCGTACGCACCAACAACATTCAGGCCATTCCCGAAAGCTATCCCGGCACACCGCTGCGCCTGGGCAGCACAGGCAATGCCGTGCGCACCATTCAGCGCCAGCTCAACCGCATCGCCCGCAACTACCCCTTCTTCGGCACTCTCGAGGTGGACGGCGTGTTTGGCGCCTCTACCGAGGCTGTGGTAAAAAAATTTCAAAAGCAGTTCAGCCTTGCCCAAGACGGGGTTGTCGGCCGGGATACCTGGTACAAGATCAGCTATATTTACGTAGCGGTCAAAAAGCTTGCGGAGCTTTCCAGCGAAGGCGAGGCCGCCACCGGCAACCTTGTAGCCGGCCAATGGCCCGGCACCCTGCTGCGTGTGGGCAGCCGCGGCGACGATGTGGAACAGATCCAGTTCTGGCTCAACGCCGTGGCCGAATTTGTGGACACCATTCCCACCGTCACGGTGGACGGCATCTTCGGCCAGGCCACGGACCGGGCCGTGCGCGCCTTCCAGCAGCATTTCGGCCTGACGGTGGACGGCATCGTGGGACAGGCGACCTGGAACAGCATCTACAACGAATACAGCTCTATCCAGACAGATATCGCCCCGCCCAACGTCGATACTCCGGGCCAGTTCCCCGGCACCACGCTCGCTGTAGGCAGCCGCGGCAACGACGTCAAGCAAATGCAGTTTTATCTGCGCATCATCTCCAACTCCAACAGCGCCATCCCGGCCATCACGGCGGACGGCATCTTCGGCTCCGCCACCGAGCGTGCTGTGCGCGCTTTCCAGCAATTCTACGGGCTTACCGTGGACGGTCTGGTGGGCAAGCTGACCTGGAACAAGATCTACGAGGTGTACACAGGCATCATCAACGGCCTGCTGGCGCCCACCGAACGCCCGGGCACTTACCCCGGTGCGCCTCTGCGTATCGGCTCTACGGGACGGGCGGTCAAGGAAGTGCAGTATTACCTGTACCTGATGAGCGCCTACTACACGGAAATTCCCGTCATCGCCTTTGACGGCATTTACGGCACCGCAACGGCAGAAGCCGTGCGGGCCTATCAGCGCCTGTTCGGCCTGGCGGTGGACGGCGTCGTCGGCCCCGCCACCTGGAACAGCATTTACAACCAGTTCTCCACGCTGCGCAACGTGGACGGCCCGGTGAACCGCTTCCGTGTGTTTGCATACCCGGGCTATGACCTTCAGGAGGGCATGAGTGGCAGTATGGTGCAGTTCGTTCAGTTCATGCTGGCTTACATCGGCTCGTTCTACGACACCATCTCCCCCATCACCGTGCTTGACGGCGAATTTGGCCCCGAAACCAAGGACGCTGTGGAGAGCTTCCAGCGGGAGTTCGCCTTCGCCATCACGGGCATTGTGGATGAACCCACCTGGGCGGCGCTCGTCATCACTTACCTGAGCCTTGCCTCCGACGAAGGCGAAAACGATCTGCCGGAGGGTGAATACCCTGGCTTCGTGCTGGCAATCGGCAGCGCCGGGCCAAGCGTCCGCCGCCTGCAGCGCTACATGAACGGCATCGCCTCCCGCTTCTGCGTGGCCTGGTTCGTGCCCGAAAGCGGTATTTTCGACGAGATTACGCTCAATGCCGTGAAGGAATTCCAGGAGGGCTTCGGCCTGCCTGTGACGGGCCTTGTGGACCGCGCCACCTGGGACGCCATTTACAATTACTACATCATGGAGGAGGAATAGGGCCATGGCCAAGGTCATCGTATACGACGAGTACACCAATCGTCTGTTCACCTATAACCTGTCTGAAAACGACCCGATGCCCTACGCCTACGGCAACACGATGCGCGTGCGCGAGTTCCGCGGCTCATCCAACAGCCCTACGCTTTGGACGACGACGCGCGCCATGGAGGCATGGAACCTTACGCGGCGGCGTTACGGTAAGGGCATTTACATCGGCTATGCGTTCAAGCGCATCTGGGAAGGCGGCCACGGAACGGCCAGCCAGCACTACGCGGGCGTGAGCTTCGACGTGGGGCAGAACGTTTCGTATTCCCAGCGCGTGGCCATCCGCAACGCGGCTGTGGCAACCGGCGCCTGGGGCTATGTGGAGCCCATCTCCATGACGCCGACCTGGGTGCATTTCGACCGCCGCTACGGTACTCCCGCGTGCAGCGGCACCACGGCGGGCTACCCCACCGTGCGGCGCGGCAGCCGCAGCACCTATGTGCTGATCCTGCAGGATGCCCTCAATGCGCTTGGCTACACCAACCGCCCGCTGGACGGCATCTTCGGCGGCGGCACGGAAAACGCGGTGCGTGCGTTCCAGCGCGCCGTGAGCCTGACGGCGGACGGCATCTGCGGCTGCAACACCTGGAAAAAGCTGACGGCGGCCAGCGTGGGCATCGGCCGCACCCGCACAGTCATCGACTGAGCCGCAGAACAAAAATCCCCGGTTTTGGCAATGCCAAAACCGGGGATTTCCTCAATACTGCCAGGAGTTGAATTCAAACGCATTGGGGCATTTTTCGCCTTGGTCCTCACTTTCCAGCAGCGCCTTGTATTTTTCATAGATCTCCGCCGCGCCCTCGGTCTCGTAATAGGGCTCCACGCGGCTGGCCTCCGTCAGGAAGTGGTACACGTCGCGGCCCATCTCGCGGCCGCGGCGGGTGTGCATGTCCAGCGCATAATCCGGCACTTCAAACTTTGTTCCAACTTCAAACTCGTGGTTCAGCAGGTTTTTCACATGGTCGCTGGAGCGCTCTTTCTTCTGGCGGCACAGGTAACGGATGGCATGCACGAAGAACATGGGCCTGTCGCCGTCGTTGTAGGGGAATTCCTGGCGCATTTTGAACAGCGTGTACACCAGGTTGGGGGCATCCGGATTGCCGAAGCCAATATCCTCCACGCTGATGCACAGCAGGCGGCGCCACAGCTTTTCCTCAAACTGGGGGCTGGTGATGTACATTTCATAGGCCGCGTGCAGCGCGTCCTCTTCCTTGCCCCTGCGGATGGCCTTTTGCAGCATGGCTACCATTTCGTCGCCGGCATAGCCGTTGCGGGTGGTGATCTCCGCCCAGGGATCGTAAGACATAAATTCGCTCATGGTCAATACCTCCGTTTATTCCTTTGTTGCGCCCGCCGAAAGCCCTTCCGTGATCTGCTTGTGGAAAATCAGGTACAGCACTACGGTGGGGATGAGTACTACGATGATGGCGGCTGCCAGCGTGGGCCAGGAGCCCTGCTGCGCACCCGCGTAATTCATCAAAAATGTGGTCAGTGTTTTGAGCTTTGTTTTCGGCATATACAGGTACGGCACGTACATGTCGTTGACGATGTTGACGATCTTCAAAATGACGACCGTGGCCGTTGCCGGGGCCAGAAGCGGAAAAATGATGCTGTAAAAAATGCGGAAATAGCCGCATCCGTCGATGAGCGCGCTCTCATCCAGCGCTTTGGGTATCTTGCTGACGAACTGCATGTACAGGTACAGCTGCATCAGGTCGGACGCCACATAGATGATGATGGGCGCGCCCAGCGTGTTGTACAGTCCCATGCTCTGGATGACCTTGAAGCGGGCGATCTCGACCACAAAGGTGGGCACCAGCATGCCCAGGTAAAAGCAGCCCATCACCAGCCTGCGGAAGCGGAACTCAAAGCGCTGCAGGCAATAAGCTGTAACGGACCCCAGCAGCACGTTGAAGAAAATACTCACCACCAAAATCACGGCGGTGTTTTTCACTGCCACGGGCAGCAGCTTCGCGCCCAGCACCTCGGCATAGTTGTCCCAGTTCCACGCACCGGGAGCGGGCGGCAGGATGGGTGAGGTGGAGGCGAGCTGGGCCTGTGTTTTCACCGATGTGAACAGCGTGACCAGCAATGGGCCGACAACCACGGCAACCACCGCGGCGCTCACAAGATATTTCACGCACAGGAACAGCGCGCGTTTGCATTTGTCCCGGTTCATCACGCCGCCTCCTCCTGGTTGAACACCTTTTTCAGCACCACGTTCTGGAACACATACACCAGAATGACGATGGCCATGATGGCCACGGCCATGGTGGCGGCCATGCCGAAGCTGTTGTACTTGAACGCGGTGTCGATGGTGTACAGCGTAAAGGTGGACGAGGCGTAGCCCGGCCCGCCGTTCGTCATGATGAACGGGATATCGAAGCACTGCAGCGTGCCGCGGATGCAGTCGAACATCACGAAACTGAACACCAGCCAGATGTTGGGCAGCTGGATGCGCCAGAGCTGGTGCCACGCATTGGCGCCGTCGATACGGGCTGCCTCCATCATCTCGGTGGGAATGGACGTCAGGCCCGTGGAAAACAGCACGATGTGGTATCCGCTGAACCGCCAGGCGGACACCGCCGCCAGCACGAAATTGACAATTGCAGGGTCGCTGAGCCACTTGCAGATCCAGCCGGAAAGCCCCAGCCCCGTCAGGATCTGGTTGAACGCGCCGTTCACCGGGGAGAAGAAATAGGAAAACGCATAGGACATTCCCACGCCGTTGATGATAAACGGAAGAAACGCGATGGTCTTTACCAGCTTTGCGCCCTTAAAGCCGCTGTTCAGCATCACGGCGATTCCAAGCTCGATGGGGATCATCACCATGTGCACGGCCAAATAGATAAAGTTGTTGCGCAGGGAAAGCCACAGGTCCGGAGACTTCGTGAACATTTCGATGTAATTGCGTATCCCGTTGAACGGCCGCTCCGGCGAAACGCCGTCCCAGCTTGTAAAGCTCATGGCCACCAAATCCACAGAAGGGTAGACCACGAATATCAACAGCAGGATCACCGGCACCACGAGCGACAAAATAATAAAGCGGTTCCGGCTTTTGTGGATGGACTTCATACAGCTGCCCTCCTGAACGATTTTGGTTGCTCAAAAGCCCGCAAAAAGCGGCCGGGGCCCGAAGGCCCCGGATGAAAGCGGCTGTGCGCCGCCTTTCTGCTTACGGATGCGCTGCCGGGGAGCTTTATTTCATCCCCAGTTTCTCGCGCGCGGCGGACCAGTCGGCGTTGAGCTGGGCGAAGGTTGCTTCCAAATCAAAGCCGTCGGTCAGCATCGAGGTGCCCACCTTGTTGTAGTCGAACTTGCACTCGTTGACGATGGCGGTGTAATCGTCGCCGCCGCCTACGTAGTTCACCAGATTGATTGTTTCGCCTTCTTCATCGGCATAAGCCATAAAGTGGTCCTTTTCCTTCGGCGCAGTGGACATGGTGCTTTCGCAGGAAAGCTTCTGGACATAGTCGGGATAGAAATCATTGAAATAGAATTCCAGGAACGCTTTGGCAAGCTCCTGATTTTCAGAGGTATTGGTAACGCCCATGTAGAAATCGCCCAAAATGACGCGGTTGATGCTACCGTCCTCTTTGCTGTACGGCAGATAGAACGATTTCAGCTCTGTCAAATCCACACCGCTGGCCTTAATTTTGGCAAGGCCCATGGAGTTGTCGATCATCAGACCTGCCTGTTTATTCAGGAACAGGCTCAGTGCCTGGTCATAGCCAAGGCCAAGAGGGTCGGCGCCCAGCACGCCCTTCTGGAACAAATCATACACCATCGTGTAAGCCTCGCGAATGGGTTCGCCTTCAGCGAACGGCTCATCCACTGTGGCCATATAGTCCCAATACAAGCCGTTGCCGGACACGCTGGCCGGGGAATTCTCCATGAAAGGATATACGGGCCAGCTATCCTTTGCACCCATGGCTATGGCCATAAAGTCAGGGTCAGAGGCGCCGTAGTGGTTTTGCAGCGTCTCACAGGCGGTTACAAATTCCTCCCATGTATGAGGCACGCTCACATCTGCACCCTCAAACACGTCGGCCCAATAATAAACATAGTCACCCGCCAGCTTTTCCGGAATACCGATGATACGACCGTCCGCTTTTACATCCTCGGCAAGCAGGTTGTTCGCCGCCGCTTTGGTGTCGCTCAAATCCACCATATAATCCTTGAACACAGGGAAAAAGCGGGTCTGAAGATACATAAGATCCGGCAGCTCACCAGCAGACGCGCGAATCTTCATCTGGTTGAAATACTCGTCGTCGTCCTTGAACTCCTCGATCTCAATGTTCACGTTGGGGTACAGCTCCTGAAAACGCCCCTCCAAGTCGAGCTCATCGTACAGATCCATAGCCTCGTTGTCCCAAGTGGCAAAGGTGAGCGTCGCTTTGATGTTTGGGTCCAGCGCGCCCGCGGCGGAGGCGCTGGTGCCCGCAGCGGCGCTGCCGGAAGCGGAAGCGGCGGCGGAAGAGCTGCCCGCGCCGCCGCAGCCCGCCAGCAGCATGGCGGCCATGCACACGCACAGAGCCAGTGCCAAAACTTTTTTCATCATGATTTTCCTCCTTTAAGCTGTGCCGCGGCGGCAAGACGCCCGCCGTGCCGCCGCGCACTCTGTAAAACATACTATGAGCATAACACAAAAACTCCGCGCCTTGAAATGACACGGAGTTTGTTTTATTGATGTTTTTTTACATTTTCCTTCCGGTATTGCAGCGGCGTCTGCCCCGTCGCCCGTTTGAACGTACGCAGAAAATGCTCCACGCTGTTGTAGCCCACCGCGTCGCAGACCTCGTACATGCGCATATTGGTTTTCTCCAGCAGCTCCCGCGCGGCGGCAATGCGCAGGCCCGTGAGGTAGTCGGAATAGGATACGTCGAACCGCTTTTTGAACAGCGTGCAGAAATATTTTTCATTGTAGCCGCTGCGCTGCGCCACCTCGCCCAGCGTCAGGTCCGCGCGCATGTAGCTGTCGTCCAGAAAACGCTTGGCCCGCAGGACGGGGTCCGGGAACTGTTGGTCGTAGTTGGATTCAAAATATTCCATGATGCGCCGCAGCACCGAGGTGAAATAGATCACCAGGTCCCGCTGGGTCTCGATGGCGCGCAGCCTTTGGTACAGGCGGTGGTCCAGCCCCAGCTTGTAGGCGACCTGCATATCGTAAAAGCCCATCTCATAATACAAATTGTACAGGTACAGCAGCGCCAGAGACTGGCCCTGCTCCAGCGGCAGGTCCTGCATATAGCCCACCAACTCATTCTTATACTGCTCCACCTGCGCGAAATCGGCCTCCATTACGGCACGGATAAAGGGCATGCAGCTTTTTGCCTGGCGCAGCGCCGTCACGGGGTCGAATTGCGGATAATAGCTTTCGTCATAGATACGCCCCGGACCCAGCACATAGCGCAGGGTGGTGTTGGTCTCGGCCTGCTCCAGCACCGTGTAAAACGACGTCTCCGGCTCGGCATGGGGCGCGGCCATGCCCACCGTACAGGAAATATTCATGTAATTCTTCCATGCGCGCTGCACCTGCGCCAGAAAGGTGCGGGCCTTTTCCACCGTACGGCCGGGCTGTGCCAAAGAATAAAACAAAAAGTGGCGCGACATGTCAAAGGAATAAAAACCGTCGGTGGAGCGGAACTGCGGCATCTGCATCACCAGCTTTGTCAGGGGCTGGGTCAGCGTAGCATTCACGTCCGTGCCCAGACGCGCCATCTCCCGGTATATTTCATCCAGAAAGAAGCAGGCCACAACATAGCCCTGCTCCAGCCCTGGCAGTTCCCCCGGCAGCGCGTTGTGGAAAATCACGTCCTGCAAAATGGCATTGGTATCACGCAGCGGCGCCGCGCCTGGGGCGGGTGCCGGCGCATCGCCGCCGGCACACAGTGCCGCCCGTGCCTCGCGTACCAGCTCCAGCATGCGGGCGGGAACGATCTCCTGCTTGAGCACATAGTCCGCCGCCCCTTTTTTGAACGCCTGCTTCACCAGAGGGAATTCATCGAAAGCGCTGAGCACTACGATGTGGGGCGCAAGGCCCAGGGCATGCACGCCGTCGATGAATTCCAGCCCGCTGCAGACGGGCATTTTGATATCTGTGAACACAAGGTCCGCCGGACACCGCTCCATAGCCTCCAACGCGGCCTGTCCATTGGCGTAGCAGCCCGCAAGCTGAAAGCCCTCGGCCGCCCAATCCACCATTTTTTCCAGCGTGGCCCGCACCAGGATCTCGTCGTCCACGATTATTGCGCGCAGCATGGCAAGCCTCCTTCCCGCCTGCTCCCAGCGGGCAGCGTGATCGAAATACAGGTGCCGCGGCCCGGCGCGCTGTCCACCCACAGGCCGTAAGGCGCACCGTATTGCAGCAGGATGCGCCGCTGCACGTTCGCCAAGCCGATGGATGAGCCGGCTTTTCCCTCACCGGGGCCGGACAGGCACGCGGCCAGCCGCTCCGGGTCCATCCCTACACCGTTGTCGCAGACGCTCAGGTACAAAACGCCGTCCTCCGTGCGCCCGGACAGGCTGACCTCGCCGTCCTCGCAGCCCTCCAGGCCGTGGAGCAGGGCGTTTTCCACCAGAGGCTGCAGCAGCAGCTTGGGCAAACGGCACGCCAGGCTCTCGGGGCTGAACGCGCACCGGAAGCTGAAGCTGCCGGAATACCGCACCTCCATGATATGGATATACGCTTCCAGTATTTTCGCCTCGTCCGCCAGCGTATAGCGCTCTGCGGGAGTCCGCAGCATACAGCGCAGAATCTCCATCAGGTCCGCCGCCATGTCACGGATGGAATCAAAGCGCGCAAGGTCCGCCATAAAACGGATGGTATTGACGGTATTCAGCAGAAAATGAGGGTTGATCTCACTTTGCAGGGCCTTCAGCTCCTCGGCATAGCGCTGCTCCTCCCGCAGGCGGTTCTCCTCGATCAGGGCCTGCATTCTGTCACCGGTATCGTTATAGCGCTGCAGGAGCTGGCGCATCTCAAGGTGGCCCTCGGGCGGCAGCTTATGGGTGAAATCCCCCTGCTGCAGACGCTCCATGCCCTCGTTCAGATGCTGCACCGGCAGCACGATGCGCCGCAGAAACAGCACCGAAAACAGCGCGTACGAGCCCAGCATCGCGGCCACCGCTCCGGCGCACAGCCACAGCGTCCGTTCGTAGCCCGCCATCAGCTTCCGGTTGTCCACCAGCGACACCACGGTGAGGCCTGTGTTGCGCACCTGTGTGGCGATGCCCCAATCCATTCCGCCGCCGGGAACGCCCTCCGGCCCCAGGAAACGCTCTACGGCCGGCGCCAGCGCCTCGTCCCCGGCCAGGAACGCCCCATCCAGAGCCAGCGCCATCCGCACCGCGCCCGCTTCACTGTTGTAGCTTTCCAACATCTCCTCCGCGTCCGTCTCAAAATAAAGGCATGCCACTTCCAGCGCGCTCCCACCATATCCCGGCTCCACCTGGAGCGCCGCCGTCAGCAGCAGATCTCCGCGCCGGTTTTTGCCGGAGAGCAGCGTTCCCGGCTCCGCCACGCCCACACAGACCTCCCCCGGCCTCTGCCGGGCGGCGCAGTACCACGCGGCTTCCTTCACCCGGTTCTGCGGCACGGCCAGGCCTGTATACAGCTGATAGGACGTACCGTCCGTCAGATACAGGTGCAGCGCCTCCAGGCGGCGGCCCGTCAGGCGGTAATAATCAAAAATGCTCTCCAGCCGGGCGGCCGTTTCATACCGGCGGCTGGATGACGCGGGCAGCTCGTCCACCAGAGCAAGGCCCTCGCTGTCTTCTGAAAGAAGGAAATGCGCCAGCTGCAGCGAAGCCTGCCGCACGTCCTGTGTGAGCGCGGAAGACACCGCCTCCTGCCGCATTTGCACCATTTCCCGTGCGTCGGCCAGCAGCTTGCGGTACAGCAGGGCCGAGCCGGCGGCAGCCACCGCCACCAGCGGCAGCACGATCAGCAGACAGAATGAACGGTAAAACGTGCGGCGCACGCTCGCCTTTTTTCTCATAAAATTCCTCCCGCGCGGCGCTGTGCCGCTGTGGCCGCGGCGCTCTGCGCCGAAGCGGCTCGTCTTTCCCGGCTTTGCGCAGCAAAGCCGGGAAACCCTCCTGTGGCCCCCCGGATCACGCTCTTAAAATCCCGCGCAGCCCGGCTGCACATAAAAGCGGCGGCACTGCCGCTGTTTAGACCGCCCGCAGAGACCCAAAACAGGCGCGGGCTGTTTTTTTATTGCTCCGCAATAAAAAGATAGCCGCGGGCCGGGGACAGTCCGCAGGATCTGAAAAACAATCTTCGGCTATTTTTTATCGATTATAGAGACGGAAATCGTCTTATAACTTCCTGCAAATGTTTATTGAAGCGAGAAAAACGCCTGTATTTTCATATCGTCGTATAAGTTGGTTTTGCAGGCTCGAGCCACCATTTTAGCACCACAAATAAGACAATACACATAAGTACTGCTTGGAATTATACTTATTTTTCGTCAATTCTCTCAATCTTAAATATTACAGGCCTTGTTCCATCTGAGCAACAAGCTATCATTGTATTCTCTTCTTTCATCCAACCTTTCATAATCGAGCCACCCTGCAGCCCTGTGTAGATGTATCTTGAAATTGCATCCCAGGCTTCTGAACAATGTGGCATTTTGGGTCCGCCGGCCACTGTATCAGGATCCGACGTTGTTTTCGTTAAGGTATTCAACCCCATATGCCAGAAATCATCTCTTTCATCATTACGATAAAAAACAAATTCATCGCCAACATTATAGCAAGGGCAAGAACCCGAATCAGAGTCTGCACAATACTGTTGCTGCAATTCTGGATATAGCTTTTTATCTATTACCGTTACTTTCACTTTATGTTTCATAATACATCGATCCTTTGCAACTTCATGTTCGTTAATTTGTTCGATCGGGTCAGACCATACATATACAAGTTCCCCTCTCCTTTTTCCATTTATATGGATGGTTCTCCCTTATATTTGTCCGTATCGTTTTATTTCTCTATGGGAAATTCAAGCGCCATCTGGGCGCCAAAGTGTCAAAAATTGTTCTTATTTAAAGCACCTTGAGGGGCACAAACTTATAGTATTTGCAAGGCCTTTCACCGCTCAAAGCTTTTGGACAGCCTAAAAACGACCTGCGGTTATTTTACCATATCCCACGGCCGCCGCAAAAGCCCGGCTGAAAAAACTCTGCGGGCACGCTGCCCGAAGTCCAGGCTGCCGCTCCGCTACAAAAAGCTGAGTTGTCCGCTGCCGTAGCCCTGCCGATACGCTGCCACAATATCCTGCATGCCATACAGAAGGCCCGTTGCGCGGCATTCTCCCGTAAACGCCTGCCACAGCTCCCGCGCCCGCGGGCTGCGGCATTCATACTGTGTGCCGAACTGCCGCACATACCGCGCCCGCAGCCCTGCGCCGGGGAACAGCTCGTCCAGCCTGTCCAGAAAATAGGCCCGCTGGTTCTGGCGCAGCGTCACGCCGAAGACCGGGTACACAAAGCGCGCCCCTGCGTTGTACGCCGCCCGCACCAGCCTGCGCACCCCGTCCGGCGTATCCTCCAGGAAAGGTAGGACGGGCATCAGCAGAACGCCTGTAAAAATGCCCTGCCCCGCCAGCTTCTCCACAGCCGCCAGCCGCGCCGAGGACGAAGGCGCGCGCGGCTCCAGCTTCGCGGCCAGCGCATCGTCGCAGGTCGTCACCGTTATCTTGCACAGCACCGGCGAATGGGACGCGATCTCCCGCAGGATATCCGCGTCCCGGGTGATGAGCGTCCCTTTTGTGGCGACGGCCGCGCCGAAGCCGTAAGCATCCAACAGCTCCAGCGCGTGGCGCGTCAGCTGCAGCTCCTTTTCAAACGGATTGTAAGGGTCGCTCATGGAGCCTGTGGCCACCACGCCGCTCTGCGTCTTGGAGCGAAGGTCGTTCCGTATGACGGCCAGCGCGTCCGATTTTACGCGCACGGTATCAAAATCCTGCACGCCGTAACACTCGCTGCGGCTGTCGCAGTAAATACAGCCGTGGCTGCAGCCCCTGTAAATGTTCATCGTATACCGGGTGCCGAACCAGGCGGTGCTTTTGTTTTTGATGACAATGCTCCTGGCCGGGATGGTCGGCACATCCATAAGCGCCCTCCTTTTTAACAATGGGAAGCCCGTTTTACCGGCAGTTGCGGCTGAATCTCTCTGCGCAGCCGGGGCGGCGGCGTTTTTTACCACGGAAAGCCCGTCTTCCCCGCAATCGCGGCCGCAGCTCTTTGCGCGGCCGGGGCGGCGGCGTTCTTTTTCGGGCAGCCGGGCAGGTCCGGCTGTTCCGTCCGGAACGTCTGCGC
>ERZ1036420.516-NODE-516-length-21639-cov-5.291883_pt1 | contig 21639 bp, 12 predicted proteins | sample MGYA00514220_ERZ1036420 | MGnify/ENA primary metagenome ERZ1036420 (study PRJEB33795, sample SAMN09464938) | human gut metagenome | host: Homo sapiens | place: USA: Stanford, California | collected 2016-10 | study: EMG produced TPA metagenomics assembly of the...
ATTTATACTGAGGTAATATTTAAAATTTGTGTCCAGTTTTTGTTGACTAGTGCAGATAGATAACTGCCCGAAAAAAGGACATAAAAAAATCCCTCCAAATTTAAAAACAAATTCAGAGGGTAATTTAGGGTATAACAAAATAACCCACCCGAATATCGTTTTTTTTATTTGGTGAGTTTGTTCTTTCAAATACGAAACAAAAAGAGCCGATGATTCGTGAATTGTTCCACAATTTCATCGGCTCTGCGTCTTAAGCGTCTGGCTCTTTGATGACAGTTATCTTCAAGTTGTCAACTTTAATCAATCTTTCTTGTCTGCATTTTGGACAATAAAGGGGATAATTCTCCAAAACAGTGTCCTTCCTAATTTTATTACGGGTTTTGCTCCCACAAACAGGACACAATATCCATTCGCATTTCATCATAATTAGTCTCTAATCCTTTCAAATCTCATTTTATATGACTTTTGCAAGCTGTTAAGCTAACTTGTGGAACATATGCCGAACCTTATCTATACGGCTATTCGGGCGGCGGGGTTGGCAAATAAATTTACCAATAGCTGGCTGGTATCCTTTTAACTCTGTCAAGCAGACTCCCTGCCCATTTGTGAAATAAGTTAAATCGTTCCTGTATTCTTGAATACATCTAGCAGGGATTTCTCCTTTCAGAATGACCTCGTCATTCTTTATCTGAGTACTTACAATATCTGCACAATACCTTGGAGCATCATGATACGCCCGTGAGAGATATTCCTGCGGTGCATAAATTTCAAAGTGGAGATATGGCTCTAATAGTTCTGTCCCTGCTTTTTTTAAAGCCTGCTCCAATACGATAGGGGAAAGCAGCCGAAAGTCTGCGGGGGTACTTACAGGACTATAATACAATCCATATTCAAAACAGATTTTACAGTCTGTCACTTTCCATCCATACAGCCCCTGCTCGCAGCCATAAAGAACCCCCTCCATAACCGCATTTTGGAACGATTGATTTAAATATCCAAGTGAAACTCTGCTTTCATACTGCACTCCGCTTCCAATAGGGAGCGGCTCTATGGACAACCCGACAGAAGCCCAGAAAGGATTTGGCGGGACTTCTATGTGGATGGTATATTCTGCTTTTCTAAGCGGTCTTTCCATATATATAACAGTAGGCTCTTTTATTTCTGCCTCCACATGATATTTTTCCTCAAGGATGGCACAAATGACTTCCATCTGCACATTCCCCAAAAAAGAAAGTATAATCTCATGCGTTGTAGTATCCACATAATATTTTAAAAGAGGGTCGCCATCTGAAATTTCTGTAAGTGCCCCAAGCAATATTTCCCGCTGTTCAGATTTCTTTACTGCAATCGTTGTTTGGAGCATAGGGAGAGGATTTTCAATAAATTTTCTCTGCGGCAACAGCATTTCGTTCCCCAAAATACTGTTTAGCTGCAAAACATCATTTGGTAAAATTACAATATCACCAGAGCAGGCTGTATCGGATGAATATAATTCACCGTTTGTCGGAACACACATCTCTGTGATTTTTATTTTCTCTTTTTCAGATATTCTAATAACATCCCTCAAATGCAATGTTCCGCTATATATACGCACATAAACAAAACGCCGCCTTTTCTCTGAATATTCAATCTTAAAAACCTGCCCGCATAGTTCAGATTGACCTTCAGGCGTTGATGAATAAAATTTACTGGCAATTACTTCTATAAGCTGCCGAATCCCCAGATTGTTTTTAGCGCTTCCGTGATAAACGGGAAATAACGTTCCGTTTTGGAATCTCCTGTTTTCTTCCTGTTCCAGTTCTGACATTTTAAACGGTTTCCCTGACATATATTTCTCTAATAGTTCATCGTTTCCCATAATTACCGCATCCCACTGTTCCATATCGTCATTGTCCGTTACATTTATATGGGGATGCTGCCCAACCTTTTGCTTCACTATAATTTCCGAAGAAAGCTTTGCTTTCATTTCCCGATATACCATTGGCAAATCAATCCCCTCTTGGTCAATTTTATTGATGAAAAAAATTGTCGGAATCTTCATTATCTGTAGTGCATGAAACAGTATACGGGTCTGTGCCTGTATGCCATCCTTTGCAGAAACTAATAATACTGCTCCGTCTAATACGGATAAAGAACGGTATACTTCCGCCAAAAAATCCATATGGCCTGGCGTATCTATAATGTTGACTTTTACATCCTCCCACTGAAAAGATGTCACTGCTGTCTGGATAGTGATTCCCCTTTGACGCTCCAAATTCATTGTATCTGTCCTTGTTGTGCCTTCATCTACGCTCCCTAGTTCTGCAATTGCACCACTGGTATACAATAAACTTTCCGTTAATGTTGTCTTTCCTGCGTCAACGTGAGCCAGAATGCCTAAGTTAATTATTTTCATGTGATTTTCCTCCTATCAACACCCAAAAAAGGGCATAAAAATACCCAGTGATAAATACTCCTATCACTGGGTAAATAACTCCAATAGCCCCAAAACACTTATATGTTTTCGGGCATATAAAATTACATGATAAAAGTATTCTTAAACTGGGTACAAAAAACTAAGCCCCATATTAAAAGTGAAACGGGACTGCTACTTTTTGTTCCCACTATCAAATTGACAGTTTATTTAAGAATACCTTGCCGCATATTTATTAACTCCTTGTATAATACTGAATCTAATTATATTCCTTAACCCTTTATTTGTCAAGCTGACAAACTAAAGCAGAAAAAGCGGCAGGATTTCCCCCTGCCACTAATCATCTGTTTATGCAAAAATAATTTCCTTTTCCACAATCTCCCTCGCACAAGCCCTTATGTTATTGAGGCATCCTGTCCATTCTAAGGCGTTTTCTGCCTTTAGCTGTTCCGTTATGCCCTGTGCCTGTTTCATACCCTCTATGAGCCTTTCAAAGCGTTCCTGTGCCTGTCTGTTGATGTCGGCAAGGTAGGCGTTTAGCCTGCCGCTTGTAAGAAGATTGGTGTATGTAACTTTACGGTACTGTTTTAGATAATCTAAATGCCGTTGCCCCCAGATGCCTATTGCCTGTTCTTCTTCGGCGGGTACAGTTAAGCACGGTATCAAATAATCCCCTTGCCTTTCGTATTTGCCGCCCAGTTCCTCAAATAATGATTTTGCCATTGTCTGTTACCTCCACATTCTTTTTTATTTTGAATGTCCGCAAAATCCGTCCTACATCTGCCGGTTTCCAGGGGCAGTCCAGATGATGGAGGGCAATGAGCCTGTCCTGGATATTTGTGCCTGCCCCCAGCTTTGGCGTAGATCCAAGGAGAATGCGCACCTTCCCGGAACGCACCTTTGCGAACAGTTCTGCTTTTTTTGCCTCTGTACCTGCTTCATGGATAAAAGCAATCTCCTCCCTGGGGATACCTTTTGCCACTAGCTTTTCCCGCACGTCATCATATACATTAAAAGTGCCGTCATTCTTCGGTGTGGAAAGGTCGCAGAAAATAAGCTGGGAAGAACGGTTCTGTGCGGTTTCATGCCAGATGTCAAAGGCATTTTTTACACAGCGGTTTACCTTGCTGTCCGGGAAATCCGGGAGCATATCGTTGATGAGCCGCTGATCCAGGGCGCACTTTCGTCCGTCATTGGTGATCTTGAGCATGTTGTCCTCACGAGGCTCCACCAGGCCGGAGCGCACCATCTCCGCCCGGTCAGCAAAGGTACTGACCAGATCTTCCTGCTCTGGACTGGGCTTCAGCACCTCATTGATATACTCCGCTTCCGGCACCGGAAGGTGGAGCATATCCGCTGTCTGAATGTCCGCTGACTCTTTAAACAGGGAAATCAGCTCTGGAAGATTAAAAAAACGGGCAAACCGTGTTTTTGCACGGTAGCCCGTCCCTTCCGGCGATAATTCAATCGCCGTCACTGTCTCCCCAAAAGCGGCGGCCCAGGAATCGAAATGCCCCAGCCCCATCGCCTGGAGGGTGTCATATTGTAAGTAGCGCATAATGGTATAAAGCTCCACCATACTGTTGGAAACAGGCGTCCCTGTGGCAAACGTCACCCCACGCCCGCCGGTGATCTCATCTAAATACTGGCACTTAGCGAACATATCCGAGCTTTTCTGTGCGTCCGTCTGTGCGATCCCCGCAATGTTCCTCATTTTTGTATAAAGAAAAAGGTTCTTATAAAAATGGCTCTCATCCACAAACAGCCGGTCTACCCCAAGCTGCTCAAACGTCACCACATCATCTTTCCGGCTCTGGTCGTTGAGGCGCTCCAGTTTTGTCTCCAGGTTCTTCCTGGTCTTTTCCATCTGCTTTACCGTATAACGGCTCCCTTCCTGTTCCGCAGCTTCCTCAATAGCCATGGTGATCTCGTCGATCTGCTTTTCAATGGACATTGCCTGCCGCTCCCTGGACAGGGGAATCCGCTCAAACTGACTGTGCCCGATAATGATAGCATCATAATCCCCGGTGGCGATCCGGGAACAGAACTTCTTCCGGTTGGCCGGCTCAAAATCTTTCTTTGTCGCCACCAGCACGTTGGCGTTTGGATAAAGCCGCAGGAAGTCGCTTCCCCATTGCTCGGTCAGGTGGTTCGGCACCACATACAGGTTCTTCTGCGACAGTCCCAGCCGTTTGCTCTCCATGCCGGCGGCGATCATCTGGAAGGTCTTACCTGCGCCCACGCAATGGGCAAGCAGCGTGTTATGCCCGTAAAGGATATGGGCAACGGCGTTCTTCTGGTGGGGCATCAGGGTGATCTCCGGCGTCATCCCGGCAAACTGGATATGGCTGCCGTCATACTCACGGGGACGGATACTGTTAAACAGCTCATTGTATTTTCGGCACAGCGTCTCCCGCCTGTCCATATCCCGGAAGATCCATTCCTTAAATTCCTCCCGGATCATCTCCTGTTTCTGCTGTGCCAGCATGGTTTCTTTCTTATTGAGGACTCGCTTTTCCGTGCCGTCCTCCTGCACTGTATCATAAATCTTTGTGTCCCGCAGGTTTAAGGCATCTTCCAACAAACGGTAAGCATTGGCCCGCTGGGTGCCATAAGTGGCCGTCACACGGGGATTGCGGTAGTCCGCATTTTTCCCGCTCACATTCCACTGGCCGTTGACCGGGGCATACTTCACCTCGATCTGCCGTCCAAGCAGATAATCCGGTGTGCCAAACAGTTTCCCCATAAACTGGGTAATATACGCCGGCTCGATCCAGGTAGCGCCAAGGCGTACCTCGATTTCTGACGCATCCAGGTCTTTCGGCTGCACCCGCTCCAGCGCCTGCACATTGATGGCATATTCCGGATGATTTTTTGCAAATGTTCTGGCTGTCTCCAGCTTCTCCCGCACATTTCCGGACAGGTATTCATCCGAGGTCTCCCAGCTTTCTGTCACCGGGTTTTTAAAGATCACTCCGGCCAGTTCTTCCGTCACTTCTTCCTCTGTTTTCCCGGAAAGCTGTGCCATAAAAGGCACGTCCACTTTGGCCCGTTCCCCGATAGACACCGCCAGGGCTTCGCTTGCCGTATCCACGGATGTTACCGCCTCCGGCTTCCGGATCGTCCGTTTGGTAAAGATGTCGGCTTTCCGTTTCAGGTTCCCTTCTTCGTCCAGGATCTCCAGGGAAGAGAGCAGGCAGTAGCTGCTGTCCTGGGAAAAGGCCCGCTTATTGGCATTGCTGCTGATCAGCCCGTATCTTCCAATAAACTTATCGTATGTCTGATTTAGCTTTTCCTGAAGGGCATGAACTTTTTCGTCACTTCCGTCCTCTAGCTGGCACTGGAGAAGCTCCTGCGTCAAGTCACGCAGCTCAATCATCCCCAGGACACGCTCCGTTGTCATAGCCGGCAGCTCCATCCGGTTCATCCGGGAATTTTCCCGGTAATACACAACACCGTCCACGTTGGCAAAACTGAAATTTTTAATGGACGGGTCTGCCGGGATGGACGTGTCAATCTCCCCTAAATCAGAATCCTCCAGTTCCATTTCCGTGATCGTGCCGTGGATATGACTGACCGCTTCCTTTAACTGCTCTCCAAGGTCTGCACCTGCTATGGGCTGGCAGACAAGCTGCGGCCCATAGGGGCCGGAAACGATCTTCTGCTCCCCCAGCACCATCTCCGGATGGTTCTGGAAATAGCGGTTGACCGTAATAAAGTTATAGGAGGTTTCTCCCTTGTCATTGGTATATTCTTCCCGCAGGATCTCATCCGTCTGTACCCACTCCGGCACTTCCTTCCCAAGTATCCGGGGAGCCTCCAGTTTCTGCAGGAACAAAATATCCGTGTTCATCCTTGTCCCGGCATTGGCCTGGAACGCATTGTTCGGCAGACGGATGGCTCCCAACAGGTCGCACCGCTGGGCGATATATTCCCTGGAACTTGCGTCTTTCTTGTCCATGGTTCCGCCGCTGCTCCCGTTGGATGTGACAAAAGCGATCACCCCACCGGGGCGCACCTTATCAATGGTCTTTGCGATAAAATAATCATGGACAAAAAATTTCTGCCTGTCATAACGCCGGTCTATGAGCTTATAGCCTCCAAAGGGGATATTCCCTACCGCCACGTCAAAAAAGCCGTCCGGGAACTGGGTCTTTTCAAATCCGCTGATGGTAATGTCTGCTTCCGGGTAAAGGAGCTTTGCGATCCTGCCGGAAATGCTGTCCAGCTCCACGCCGTACATCTTCAGGTTGTCCATGCCCTCCGGTACAAGACCCAGAAAGTTCCCGATTCCGCAGGATGGCTCCAACACATTTCCTTTCTCTAAACCCATATTTCCCAGGGCTTCATACATAGCTTTGATCACAACCGGCGGTGTATAAAAGGCGCTTAACGTGGATTCCCGTGCCGCCTTATATTCCTCCGGGTCAAGCTCCGTATACAGTTCAATAAATTCGTCCGCCCAGGCTTCATTCCGTTCTTCAAAGGCTTTCTGCAGGCCGCCCCAGCCCACATAACGGGATAAAATTTCCTGTTCTTCCGGTGTGGCGCTTGTCCGCTCTTCTTGCTCGATCTGATGAAGCAGCCGGATAGCGTCCATGTTGACACGAAACTTATCTTTCGGACTCCCGGTTCCAAGGGCATCATCGGTGATACGGAAATTGACCGCCCTTTCCTGCCGTTCTGCAGCCGGGGCCGGCTCCTTTTTCTCCGGCTCCAGGGGGATATGGTAATACTGCCGGATGGTATTGATGGTGTCCAGGGACATCACTTCTGTGGTAAGGTGCGAAAGCTCCCGCTTTACCACCGCCTGATTGTCCGTCTCCAGACGTTCCAGTACGTCAAGAATCAACTGCATCTGTTCCGGGGAAAACTCCGAATTTAAAACCGGCGCTATATCCTGCCCTTTTTCAGCAGCGGCATAAATCACATCCATCTGCTCCGGGGAAAACAGTTCAAAAGAGACGCCTGCCTGCCTCATGGTTTCCTGGATGTTTTCTTCTATAGCGGCATAGGCTTCGTCCAGTTCTTCATCCGATAAAGTTACCCCCGGCTGCCTTAGATCTAAAGTCTCTGCTTTCTTTGGCTCCTGTTTTTCTGGTTCTAGTTCCGCTTCCTGCCCCGGTTCATCCGTTTCCTGTGTCTCCAGAACAGGTATGTGTGTTTCCTCCTCATTCTCTGCTACAGTTTCCGTTTCCGGAAGTGTCTCCGCATTTTCTTCTTTCTCTGCCACAGACTCCGGCGGTTCCGGCTCCTCTATGCCATCCCCCATAAAATCAAAAAGGGACAACTGCTGTCCTGTCCCCTCGATTTCGATTTCTTTCTTTTTCTCCGGAAAAATCGTATAGGTTCCCTCTATATAATCATGGATCACAGAGAGCGTCTCCGCCCGCTCCTCATACTCCGGGAAATCCAGGGGCAGGGCGGCAAGAGCAGCGTCCATCTGCGACACAAGCCTTTCCGCTGTATCCGGTTCTTCCAGAAGCCCCGGCAGGCGTTTCCTGGCATCTTCATTCAGCAGATCCGCCTTAAATGGACGTTCGATTTCCTCCGGCATACGAGAATAAAAACCAATGATCCTCCTGGCCAGAACTTCCCGCTCATAGACTGGCATACGGGAATAATCCCCTGCTTTCAGGTACATTTCCTGATCTATGAGCTGCTGGACACGCTTTACCGCCTGGGGCCATTTCAGAAGTTCCGTAGCTGCTGGCTCTAAATAATCCCCCCGACAGAGTTTAATTCCTTTCCCGTCATAGTCTGCATGGGAATCATCCGCCCCACTCAAGGCATGGCTGCATCCGCCGATCCCATACCGCTCTTTTAAGAAATCCGCCTTTTCCTTTGCGGTTTTCTCCTGGATAAAAAACGCATAAGTGGAAAGTCTCCCGTCAGAGTAAGGGCCTCCACCAGTAAGGAAAGAGTCAATCTCATCTTGCGTAATAAAGATTTCGTGTTCCTGCCACTGAAATCCTTCTCTTGCCTGATAGGGAACTGCTTCTTGAGCGAACTTCTGAAACTGTGCTGCTACTTTGTCTGGACGGTAATGATGAAACCGCATTAAGTCTTTGTCGGTTTCATAAGCATCTGCCAGTCCAGCCAGACGCTCATTCAGCTCTGCCAAATACTCTGGCTGTACGATCAGCTTTCCAATCCGTTCTGTCTTTTCCGGATAACCATATCCAAATTGGTGTTCTGTTCCAAAAACAATCTCCGCTACACCTTCTGCCATATCACTGTGCATAAAGGCAAGTGCCTGTGCATGTTCTTTTACGGCATTTTCTCTTGCTGCATCCAGTACAGATTGCGGGGCATATTCCCCTTGCTTTAATAGTTGTTGAATCCTTCCAGACACATCCTCCCAGGACAAAAATGTTTTATCCAGAATCCGATCATGTACCGTATGCCCCACAGCAATCTGCATCCCCAGCTCGTTATACCAGACAGAATACTCTTTTCCGCCAATCATAAGCCCGATACCTCCCGTACCGTATTCCCGGCGCACAAAATCCGTATATTCCTCCGGTGTCTGCTCAAGCATGAAATTGTAGATGATCCGCAGATGACTCCTGTCACGGTTGCCGCCTTTTCTTAAAACTTCATCAATCACATACGCCGGGATCGCTGTCTCCCCGGCATACAAAGCAGCCTGCCGCTCCTCAATGGAGCGGATCTGCTGTTCTACCGTAGGCAGTTCGGGCAAAGAAAAAGCAGAGGCTGCTTCTTCCTCTGCTTCACTCAAATCCTGTTCGGCTGTTTCTTTGCTTAGCTGTATACCAACTCCGTCAGCACGGTTTCCTCCGCCATCTGTGTCAGGCTGTTCATGTGTGCTGTCCACGCCATCTGATCTGTCTCTTTGTCTGGAGCCGGATACTTCATAAGCAGCCCTTCCATCATGTTCTCCATCCGATTCTGCGCTGCCTGCTCGATCTCCTGCAGGTGGCTGTCCAGCTTCCCGCTCATCAGCAGGCTCTGGTACAGGTTCTTCTTGTATTCTTTCAGGTATGTCCTCCGCAGCATCCCGTATTTCCCGATAGTCTGCGGTTCCTCCTGAAGCGTCAGGTTCGGAAACAGGTAATCTCCCTTGCGGTGATAGGTCAGTTCCATTCGTTTTCCCTCCTTCATCATTTTCGCTTTCACGAATTAACGTGTTAAATTCATTATAAGGTACTTCCTTCTTTTTTGCAACTGTTTTTTCTGGTTTTCCATGGGATTCTTCCGCCTGCTTTCTCCATTCTTCCAATTCCGCCTGCCGGATCGTCCGTCCAATATCACGGAGTATCGGTTCCACAAGCTGGCTGGTGGCATTTCCCAGGAAAGCCAGGACAGACAGATCATTATAATCTGTAATGCTTGAGAAATCCGCTTCCTCCAGGTATTCCATAGGTTCTAACCCACAGCGCCGTGCCAGGGAATAAAAAGCGCTGTTTGCAAGAAGGGTACGGAACTCCACCCGGATGGTATCGTCATCCAGCCCTTCCAGGAATGTACCGGGGATGGCATACCCTATGCCGTCCATGGCTTCCTCCAGGCTGTCAGCCGCCATCTCCTCCGCAATCTGCCGCAGCGCTGCAGCCAGGTCAGAAGCCCCGTCTCCATCCAGCCCATAAGTATTTGCCAGATGGTTCAAAATCATTTCCTGCTGTTCTTCTTTCATCCGCCACAGGTACGGCGTCTTGCCGCCCCTTACCGGGTGGGTGTCTGATACGTCAAATACATACCGCAGGGCACGCCTCGGCCCGGTGTCGTCGATCAGGGCGATCCCCTTCGCTCCCCGGTTTACCCATCGGCGCATCTTCTCATTCCACACTTCCAGCTCCGCACAGGCCGTTGCGTCCGGACGCTGGGCGTGGATCAAAAGAGTATCTGAGAACGGATAGCGGTAGAGTCTGGAAGCCGTGTCCAGATACCCCATCCAGTCCCGTGGGGAACCGCTGACTTCTTTTGCCGTCTCCCGTGCCAGGAAACGGATGTCATTGATTTTTGCCATGTAGATCCTCCTGTAAATCATAAATTATCCCTGTATGGCGCTGGCTGGGGCGTCCGCTTTATACAGGTAAAAACTGGCTTGCCCCTCTTGTATAATCCCGCCCTCCCCGGTTCCCTGCCGGGGAGGATTTTCATTTTTTGCTTTTCTTTTTCGGGAACTCCAGGCGGAAACTGGCTTTTCCTTCTTCCGTATCCAGGCAGAGATACGCCGCAAAGGTTCTTCCCTTCTTCTGGGAATACAGATCCGGCACATACGTCCGCCCATCCTTTAAAAGCTCCGCCGCCATCTTTTTATCCATCCTTTTCTTCATCCCGGACAGATACCGGTTCTCTTTCCAGAGGGCAAAGGCACACTCACGGCTGCCACAGAAGAAGTTTCTCTTGCTTTCATAGACCGGGCTGCCGCACACCGGGCAGACACCGATCTGCTCTCTGGGATAAAAGCGGTTTTGCTCCTCCACGGACAATTCCCCACATTCTAACAGCATCCGGTCAATCAGTTCCACAATGCCGTCCAGGAACTCCTGGCCGGGAAGCTCCCCTCTTTCAATCTGGAGCAGACGGTTCTCCCACTCCGCAGTCATGGCGGCTGACCGCAGATATTCCGGAAGCACCGAGATCAGGTCTGCCCCGTCCTGGGTAGCCAGAAGCTGTTTCCCTTTTCTTACGGCATAACCGGAAGATACCAGTTTTTCAATAATGGACGCCCTGGTTGCCGGTGTGCCAAGCCCTTTTTTCTCTGTTTCCGCATCAAACTCCCGGTTCCCGGCAGTCTCCATGGCAGATAACAGGGTATCCTCGCTGTAGGGTTTCGGCGGTGCTGTAAAATGCTCGGATACGCTTACCGTAACCGGATGGAACGTCTGGCCTTCTACCACATCAGGAAGGAAAGATTCTTCCCCTTCTTTCCGGCTTTTTACGCCTAAATACTTACGGAACTCTGCTTCTATCGCTTTCCATCCCATTTGCTGAATGGCTTTGCCTTTTGCCGTAAATATTTCCCCGGCACAGGATACAGTGATCTCTGTTTCCTGATAAACGTATTTCTGCGCCCCGGCACAAAGCAGCCGGACACTGATGAGCTGCAGGATGTCCTGTTCCCCTTTGGACAGCTCCTGCAGCTCATATGCCTTTAGCTCTGCCGTGGGGATAATCGCATGGTGATCTGAGACTTTGCTGTTATCCATCATGCGCTCTACGTCCGGCTCCAGCGGATAGAGAGAAGAAAAGCCATATTTCTCACACGCCATTGCAACCGCCTGCCGTGCAGTCTGCCCCATATCCTCTGTCAAATACTGGCTGTCTGTCCGGGGATATGTCACCAGTTTTTTTTCATAAAGGCTCTGGGTAAAGTCCAGTGTCTCCTTTGCCGTATAGCCAAAATAACGGTTGCTCTCCCTCTGGAGCGTGGTCAGATCATACAGCTTCGGCGGAGAAACAGCCTTTTCCGTTGATACGCAGGATTCCGCCACGGCTGTCCCGCCCTCACAGGCTTCCTGCAGCCGCCGGACTTCTCCGGTGTCAAACAGCTTCTCTTTTACCGCCTCCAGCCCGCCGCAGTCCAAATGGAGGTTATAGTATTTCTCTTTCTGGAAATGGGTGATCTGCTCTCCCCGTTCCACCAACATTGCCAGGGTAGGCGTCTGTACCCGTCCTACTACCAGGCGTTTAAAATATTTCGTGGTGTAAGCCCTGGTAGCGTTCATCCCAATGAGCCAGTCCGCTTTCGCACGGCAGACCGACGCTTCGTAGAGGTTCCGGTATTCTGCGCCGTCTTTCAGGCAAGAAAATGCCTCCCGGATAGCAGAATCCTCCATAGAACTGATCCAGATCCGCTTGATGGGCAGACGGCTTCCGGACAGTTCATAAACCCGGCCAAAAATCAGCTCCCCCTCACGTCCGGCGTCACAGCCGTTGACCACATACTCCACATCCTTCCGGTTCAGCAGCTTCTTTAAGACTGCAAACTGCGTCTTTTTATCTTTCGCCACAGCCAGCCGCCATTCATCCGGCAGGATGGGAAGGTCAGTAAATTCCCACTTCTTATACTTTTCCCCATAGTCCTCCGGCGGCACATACTCCGCCAGATGCCCCAGGCACCAGCTCACCAGCCATCCGTTTCCTTCCAGATAGCCTTCCTGACGCTTCTTAGCACCTAATACTTTCGCATAGGCCAGGGCCACGCTGGGTTTCTCCCCTAAAACCAAATACATCGGATACTCCTTTCCGGCTTTCGCCTGTATAAGAAAGGGCAGCCAATTCCCTGGCTGCTCCCCCTTCTGATACCTTTGCTTTCATCAACACTTATGCTTTATTATTTTCTTCCTCTGTGGAACCGTCCTCTTCCGGCTGATCTTCATTGACGTAAGTACCGCCGTCATAGAACTCCAAGTCCTCCCCGTCCTCCTGAGACTCCTCTTTCTTCGGCTTCACAACCTTAAAATAATAGCCGGCTCCAATCGCTCCCGCAGCCAGGACGCCAACCGCCAGGAGAGCCCCGGTATTCCTGCCGTTCTCCTCTTCCGGCTGTACCGGTTCTGATCCGGTTTCGCTCTCCGTCTCGCTTTCTGCCGGCGCTTCCGTCTCCGGGATCACCACCTGGGGCGCTTCTTCCGTCTTTGTCTCATCCAGAAACTCCGCCAGATCATTTTCATCCACCATGGAGAGCATATAGACATTTTCTGTATTGCTGGATCGGTCTAGCACTAAAAAGAATGTGTTTCCATTTTTTGTCTGTATCGTCAGAAATTCTTTCGTTCCATCCCCCGTCTTATCATCCAGCACTTCCCCGTTTCCCGGAATGGAAAAAGGCGTTTCCCCGCCCTGTGTTTCCTCCTGGGGCGTCCCTTCCGTCTGCCCCGTAGCCTCCTGCTCCGGAATCACTGTCCCTTCGTTTTCTGATACCGGTTCTGTGGCTGCCTCTGTCTGCTGTGGATCTGGCACATAAGCAAAAGCTGTCGTGGCGGTGGAGGAAAAGATCCCTCCCGCCACCGCAAGCGCCATCACCCAGCGGTTAAATTTCGTCATGCTTCCTGTCCTCACTTTCCGGCGCTGTCTCCTGCGCCTTTTCTTCCATATCTTCTTCCGGCTTTGTGCCGTCTTTCCCGTCTGTTTCTTCTGGCCCCTCTGCCATGATGGGAATAGAAACTGTCCCATCCTGAATCCCTTCCAGAAGCTCTAACATCTGGTGGCTGTCCAGCTTCATGGAGCGGATGGTTTTTATAATCTCCTCATTCTCAAGCTGTTCTGCCAGCAGTTTCAGTTCTTTTAAATGTTCCTGCCACTCGGCAATCTTCTTCTCCGTTTTCTGGATCTCATCCAAAACCCGGTGCAGCTTCCGGTTCATGCCTTACACCTTCCTTCTAAAAAATTTATCCATGGATGCGTCCAAAGGCCAGGAAATGCTCCTGCCAGTAGGACGATGCTATGCTGGTATACTGGATAGGGTTCCCACAGTGGATCATCATGTTATCGCCCACATAGATCCCCACATGGCTTGCCCCCGGCGTATCGTAAGTCCCCTGGAAAAAGACCAGGTCTCCCGGCTTTGCTTCCGATGGGGAAACCTTGGAACAGTATCCCATCAATCCGTCTGTAGTCTGCCTGCCGATATTCCAGCCATTGCCGCAGTTATTGATCACCCAGCTCACGAAGCCTGAACAATCGAAACTGGTAGACGGGGAACTGCCGCCCCACACATAGGGATACCCCAGATACTTTTCCGCCTCATGGATCATGTTGGCAAATTTCTGGTCAGTCAGGGCTTCTGCCGGAATCTCATAGCCAAAATCACCACCCCCGCCTGGAAGGGTTTCTGTATCGAACAGATAATCCCTGTTTCCATATGTGCCGTTATACAAGTCATACCGGCCTTCCTCATTCTCATCCATCAGCTCCCGCAGCACGGCGTCCAGCCCATGGTTGGTGAGTGTCACATCCAGACGGTTCACTTCCTGTGTGGTTGTCACTTCCACTTCCTGGCTTCCATTATCGTCCGCAATATAAGCCTCCCAGGTCTGGTGCCCGTGGGCAGATGCGGCGGCATGGTCGCTGTAATACACATCAAACTGTACCCCGTACCGGGCAAAAGCGCCCGTATCCTCCACCACATACTCTACGCCATTCATGATGACTTTTGTTCCTATTGGCACAAAAGGATTAGAAGCATCCACAGCAATGGTATGGTTGGCTGTAGGATAGACACCACTTGCCGTAGGTCCGCCGGCCCATTGCCCGCAGCAGATAGAACAACTGCAGTAACCGCTGGTTACGACCTGCCCCAAGGATTCCCCCACCCGCACCATCTTTGTTTCTGTCACGGTTTCCCGTGTGCTTTCCGTGGCAATGCTGTACTGGCGCTGAAAAATTTCCTCCACTTCATCCTTTATCTGTTCATAGGTAAATTCCCCATATTTTGCAGAAAAGTAAGAAATCAGGTGATACGGGTTGTGAGAGATTTCATCAATCTGATAGCGGTACTCGTCATATCCAGGATAGCGGCTTTCCATGCTGTTGATCTGTTCGTTCAGCGCCGCCTCCAGCGCAGAATACGCATCCTCCACTGCATAAATATCCTCGTCCGTACTCCCATAAGTGGTACTGGCAATGGTAGAAGCCGCCCCACCCTGGATGGAAGCGCCGCAGCTTGCCATCAGGGAAGCGATCATCACAAAGAACAGCATGGCTGCCGCCGCAATGCCCAGGATGCCCTTACTCCTTGCAAACACAGAAGAAGCCACGCTCCTTGCTTTAGAAGCAATGGTCTGCGTGGCTTTTACTGTCCCTGCCGCTGTCTTTTCTCCTTTTTTCGCTGCCCGGTACGCTTTCTGATACTGGCGTTTCTGCCAGAACTTCTGCAGGATTCCCTTTTTGGCCTGCTCTGCGCTCTTTACCGCCTGCGCTGTTTTCTCACCGCCTTCCTGAAGGCGGACGTTTCTCTTATGGAGGCCACGGCTTGTCCGGTGCATGGCATAACGGAGGGCGCTTTCTGTCATCAGCTCTGCCCGGTGGACTCCTTCCACGGCAGTGTTTTCCTGCTCTGCTTCATGGGCTTTCCCATGGACGTAAACAGCGGCGGAACCTGCCGCCGCTGAAACTGTCTTTTTTGAAATTCCCATACCGGCCCCACGCACCATGCCGTTTCCTTCATCCCCAAAGGATAAACGCTTCGCCTTCTTCTGTTCTTTCTGGATCTGCTCCCGTTTGGTTTTCCCTTTGATCTCCTCCCGGAAGTCCTCCATAGCGGCGGCATCTTCCAGCTTTCCTCTTTCTTTTCTGGCATACGCCTGCACCAGTTTTTTCTTCCGCAGATGGGAAGTCTCCGAAGCTGATTCCAAAAAGGCAGAAGCGTCGGACGGGTGTCCACGGATATTTCCGGAACGGAAAGACTGCTCCCAGATACTGTCATGGGCGGCAGATGCCGGATTGTCCTCCCCGGCAGGCTCCGTCTGTCCCGTTTCTGCCGGATTCCCTGTCACGGAACCGGAAAGGATTGCAGGATTAGTTCTGGCTAAATCGCCTGTCTCTACGTTCTCCCAGCCGGCGGCATGAGGAGAAATATCCACTGATCGCCCTGCCTCCGTCTGATTCTTTAATTTCTGCCTTCGTTTCCTGCCCTCTGATGGTTGCTCCAGCTCTTTCTCCTGCCGGGAGAAGGAAACATTCTCTGCCTGTTTTGGCAGTATCCGTTCCTCCCGCTCCCGATGGCTGACACGGACAGTCTCCCCATTGTACAGATTTTCCTCCGTCAATCCGTCCCGGTTCATCTTGCGAACAGTTTTATCCCTGGCTTTGTATTCCTGATCCTGCATATACAGTTACCACCCCATTCTTTTCAAACACTGTTAATAATTCTTTATCATGATCTCCAGGTAATCTCCCATAGTGCTGCAAGAAGCCATGTTGTTCTGCCTTACCATTGGCACAACAGAAAATTGTTGATACAATGTCCGGATAAAAGGACAATCATTGTATGTCAGCAAAAATTTCCCTTTTAAACTGATAAGAACCTCTTTTAACCGCAAATGGTCTTTTTCACTGAAGGAATCCCTGTAATACTTTTCTGCTTGAAAATATGGTGGATCAAGATAGAAAAAGGTATCTTTTTTGTCATAAAGGGTAAGCAGTTTCTCAAAATCCATCTGCTCAATCACAGTATTTTTCAATCTTTCCTGAAACTGTTCTAAATTTCTGACCGTATTAACCAAAGATACCCTTGCTCCGCTGAAATCCTGCAGCTTTGCGCCGAAACTACATTTAATTAGCACAAAAAAACGGGCTGCTCTCTGTATATCTGTCAAGTCTGGATTTTGATAATTGTGCAAAGCTTCCTCAAAAAATTCACGGGAAACAAGGCACCACTTTAGTTCCTCTTGCAGTGCCTCGCCATGATATTTTATGCACCGGAAAAGATTTACCAGGTTATGGTTCCTGTCGTTATATACTTCCACCCTGTTGTCTCTTTCTCTTGCAAACAGCAACCACGCAGCTCCTCCAAACACTTCCACATATCTTGTGTAGTCTTCCGGAAACTCTGCTAAAATCTGTTTTCTTAGAAGTCTCTTTCCTCCTACCCATTTAATACAACTGTTCATTCCGTCCGCTTCCTCCCTTCCTGTTGCTCCAGGTCTGATACTTTGGTTGTCATCAACGAATACAGACGCAGGGACTTATCGAACTTGTCCTTAAAGGGGATAATAGTGCTGCCATAAAAGATCAGCCCCTCTCCCTCCCCGCTGTTCGTCACATAAGATAGCTGATGAGGTGATATGTTGAGCTGCTTCGCTAAGATCTGCCGGTCTCCCGCTGCCTGATTGAGCATATAGATAAAATCCGAGTTTTCAAAAATGTTCTCAATTTCCCGGCTGGCAAGCAGGTCTTTAATGTTCTGTGTGATGCCTGTGGGAATGCCGCCCCACTTACGGAAACGCTTCCAGATCTCCACGGAATAAGCTGCTGTCTGCTCCTCTTTTAAAAGAAGATGGAACTCGTCAATATAGTACCGGGTAGACTTATGCGCCGCCCGGTTGACTGTCACACGGTTCCACACCTGATCCTGAACAATCAGCATCCCCAGCTTTTTCAACTGTTTCCCCAGGTCTTTGATATCAAAGCAGACGATCCGGTTGTTCAGCTCCACGTTGGTACGGTGGTTAAATACTTTTAAGGAACCGTTGACGTAGATTTCCAGAGCTGTAGCGATCCGCTGTGCCTGCACTTCTTTCTGCTGACGCAGACAATCATAGAGATCCCCCAGGATGGGCATATTTTCCGGCACCGGCGCTTCAAAATATTTCTGATACACCAATGGCAAACAGCGGTCAATCACCGACTTTTCCTCCGCTTCAATCCCGTTGCGGCTCCCCATGATCAACTCACACAGGGAAAGGATAAAATCACTCTTAAATCCCAGCGGGTTATCATCATCTGAGTAATCCAGGTTGATGTCCATGGGATTGATATAGTCATGGCTTGTGGGGGAGATATGGATTACCTGCCCACCCAAGGCGTTGACCAGGGGATAATATTCCCCCTCCGGATCTCCGATAATAATATCGTCCTGGGTAACAAAAAAGGCGTTAGTAATCTCCCTCTTTGCCGAAAAGGATTTTCCAGAGCCAGGTGTTCCCAGGATCAGGCCGTTTGGATTTTTCAGCTTCTTCCGATCAACCATAATCATGTTGTTGGAAAGGGCGTTCAAGCCATAGTAAAGGGATTCCCCTTCCATAAATAATTCCTGGGTTGTGAAAGGCACAAAAATAGCCGTAGATGTGGTGGTCAGCGCCCGTTTTATAGGGATCAGGTTCAATCCCAGCGGGAGACTGCTCATCAGCCCCGGCTCCTGCATATAATCCAGACGGCGCAGGGAACAGTTATATTTCTGCGCAATGCCCGCCGTCTGGAATACCGCATTGTCTAATTCCTGCTTCGTCTTTGCCGTATTCAGAAATACAATCGTCACCAAGAACATCCTCTCATTTCTGGACTGGAGATCTTCCAGGAGGCGCTTTGCTTCCCCGCCGTAAGTGTTCAAATCAGATGGGATGATGTCCATATCGTATCCGGAGCGAACTGCCTTTTTCTGCTCCTCGATCTTCATCCGGTTAATATCCGTCACCTTGCTTTTCACCAGTTTGATGGCTTTCATCTGGTCTAAAGACTGGATATGCAGGTTGACGATCAGGTTCCTGTCCATATCCAGAAATTCCGCCAGCATCCGGTCAGTCAGCTCCGGGGCCAGGATCTGCAGGTAGGACACTGCCCCGATGGTATTCCCCATCATAAAATCTTTCCCATTCTTAAACAGGAAACTTGTAGGGGCGATAAAGTCCTTTGTCCCCATGCCGGAACGCATTACCTGGTCGAAAGAAAACTGGAAAGGCACTTTCTCCTCCGGGTTAAATGTCTCGTACATGATCTGCAGACGCTCCCGGCCATCCAGGGGATAGGCGGATACCCCAAGCACCTTGAAGTTATTCAGGATGTCTGTCTCAATCCGCTCCAGCTTCGGCTTTGCCTCCCGGATATTCTCCGCTTCCACGCCAAAGGTAATGTACTTTGTCCGCACCAGGCCGTTATTTCCTTTGGCAAGCTGGTTTTTCAGCATCTGTGCGTATTCCATCCGCACATCATCAAAGGCGTCATGCCGGGGCTTAATCTGGATCACGGATTCAAATTCCTTCATGTTGCTGTGGTGGTTGATGAACGACAACTGGAAATGGATACTGCTGTCAAAGTAATTGAGGAAATCACACCAGTTTTCAAAGATAGCGTTCTTATCCTCATTCTGTGCCAACTGATAATTGATGTCGTAAAAGCGGATGGTTTTGGAATAATATTTATCCTGTACCCGACAGATCCCATCCCTTGCCATTTCCCGGTAGGGAATGGACTTCTGGGCGGACAGACGCTTCTCCTCTGCCTTTTTATCTGCTTTCTTCTTTGTCCCGTTCACGTTACTACTCACAGCTTTCTGGCGGGCAGCATGTTTCGGATAGAGCTTTCCCGGTCTTTGGGCACCCCGTTCTACGGATGCACTTTTCTGACTCTGCGCAGACTTGCGTTTCTCTCTTTTTTCTGCTTTCCTCCGGGCCTTTTCCTCCCTCGCCGCCTGCTTTTTTGCTGTTTTCTTCGCTTTTTTCTCATAGCGGGACAGCCTGTGGTACTTCCTCTTTCTCCGCTTATCGACTGCGATTTCTTCTCTTCTTCCCAAGATGATCCCCTCCTTCCCTGTCTTTCCGGACAGTCTCCGGCGGCTCCATTTCATAAAAGTTCTCCACCTCATACCTGCGGATCGCAGGCTTTAAGAATTTCACCGTCACGATATTCCACAGGATTTTCTCCAGGGGAAGACCGTCTCTCTCATACATGGCAAACATAAATGCTGGAAGCATGAGAAGCACCATGCCGGTGGCAGCATTGGTGGTTCCGATCCACTCCCGTGTAAGAAAATAAAAAGGCAGCCCGATGGCCGCCGCTGCTGACAGACAGATAAGCTGTCTTTTTGTCAGGTTCAAGACTACTTTATTTTTTACTTTCGTCAGGTCTTTTGGTACGCTGACAAACGCCATAAAATCACATGCCGGAGAAACTTATCCGCTGCAGTCTGCACATTTCTCCGGCTGCTCCTTTCCACTGTTTTCCTGCAAATTTTCCATATCCAGGGAACTTTCTACTTCATTTCCCCATACATCCCATCCAACAGACTGCCGCCTTGCAAACAGTTCAATCCGGGGAAGATCCCCCATCAGCTCTACAATACGCTTCCTGGCTTCTTCCGGTTTCTTGCTATGCTCCTGCAAAGGGCTGACAATAAGCTGGAATACTTTTTTTGATATTCTTTTGGGCTTTCCTCTTACTGCCAAAAGACAGATTTCCGCATTGGATCGAGTCCAGTATCCTAAACCAAAGAAATACCCTTTTCCTGATTTATTCTGCTTGATCCAGACAAAGGCAACTGTCTTGTAGCAAAATCCCCATGCTTTGATTACTTTAAACGCTTCTGGTAATTGAGGGAATGTCACCCACAAAAACAGCGCACAATCCTTATCGCAGATTTCCTGTACCGGCAGACTGCAGATTTCTCCTATCCCCATTGTAGAGTAATGATTCTCTGCAACTCCCTGCCCTTTTTTCATCTCATATTGCCATGGCGGATCGGCATAAATAATGTTGTATTTCTTCTGTTCCATCCCGTCGCCTCCTAATGCGCATTGAAGATCGAGCGGCTTAAACTTGCCGTTTTCATCAGGCTGAAACAGAGAATTACCGTATAAGCCGCTATTCCGAAAAGGGCTGAGTGCATGTTGTCGGAGATTTCAATGGTAGATACCAGCACCGCATAAATGCCGACACACACCATCATAAAAAATCCCTGGAATCCCAAGGCTAAAAGCCCACGGAAATAGTTGTTTCCCACCTGCCCCCATTCCCGGTTGGAAAGGGTGGCAAACGGGATCGGCGCAACCGAGGTGTAAAGGTAGATTTCAATCATACGTCCATACAAAATGACCGTGATCAGGACAGATAAAATCTTCATGCACAGGCTCACCAGCATACTTTCCAGGGCAAGCACTACCAGTTCCCCAATGTTCATAGATTCCATCGCCGTCTCCATAGCGCCCAGCATGGTTTCCACGTTGATCGCCGTATCGGAACTGATCACGCCTCCCGCCGCATTGACCACATACTGGCCCACGTCAAAGACAGCCATAGTGATCGTAAACGTATTGGATACCATCCAGACCGCTACCCACATCTTGAAGAAATACTTAAAAAACATCCAGGTGTCAATCTCGTGCATGTTATTCTTTTCCGTCAGCATGGTAATCAGCTCATAACACAGGACAAAAGTAATAATCATCCCCGCAATGGGAATGATCACCGAGTTAGAAAGGTTCTGTATCAGGCTGAAAATGCTGCCGTTCCACCCCTGGGGTGTCTGTCCAACCTGGGACGCAATCTCCCCGGTTTTATCATTGACATCGGTAAACATTGTCGTCAGGTTGGACGTCACCATCCCGGTCAGGAGATCCCTCATCCAGTTCTCGATTGCCTCAAAAATGCCATCGAACATACATGAGTCCCCTTTCTACGTCAGAATAGCCCTCCAAGCAAGGGGATCAACTGTGTTCCAATAAGGACAACCCCACCTCCGGCCATAAGCTGCTTAATTCCCTGTGACTTTGCTTATGTGCGATAAAGAAGTAATAGAAGTGTAAAAAATTTTGCCGTTCCTA